>ERZ1026880.272-NODE-272-length-27722-cov-4.202226_pt1 | contig 27722 bp, 41 predicted proteins | sample MGYA00380170_ERZ1026880 | MGnify/ENA primary metagenome ERZ1026880 (study PRJEB33269, sample SAMEA4719806) | human gut metagenome | biome: human-associated habitat; feature: organic feature; material: feces | place: Cameroon | collected 2013-10 ...
GTCAATGACAGGCGAAAGAATAACCAGACCGGCGAATGGGAGGATTACCCGAACTTCGTCGACTGCACCATGTTCGGTTCGCGAGCCGATGCCGTGAGCCGCTTCATGGAAAAGGGCAACAAGGTCGCCATCGAGGGGAAGTTGCGTTACAGCCAGTGGGAGAAGGACGGCCAGCGCCGCTCGAAGCTCGAGGTCGTCGTCGACGAGATCGAGTTCATGAGCCGCTCCGACCGAGAGACGGCCGGAGCGCCGGTCGACCATGGCTTCCACCACGCCTTCAATCACGACTCCCAGCAGGCACAGCCCCAGCAGCAGTGGAGCGCTAAGGATGCCTACGACGACATCCCTTTTGATTTCTAGGGGGCCAGATGAACCTTGAGCGCGACGGCGCTCCCGACATCCCCGATGGGCAGGAGGAGTGCGGCTCCTGCCGCCACTTCTGCTTCATCGGCGAGAGCGGAACGGGCTTCTGCGCCCTCGACTACGACGACTGGCTAGAGGCGAGCGATGCCTTTGGCGAGCCTGTGACCAGCAGGCGCACAGTCAAGTGGATTATCGAGAACTGCATCGAGGAGGGGCATGAACCCTGCGAGCAGTTCGAGGAATACAGATAGGAGGGCGCTTGGATAGCGAAAAGTGTCCCCTGCGTGACGGCGTGCGCCCTCTCAGCAGGGACGACTTCAAGGTGTGCGTCGCCTGCGAGCACAAGTGCGAGACGGTTGAGCGCGAGTTCACGCTTGCGTTCAGGGCCAAGCCGCTCGAGGGCGATGGTACGGAATGAACGCCCGCGAGTTTTTCGTCGCGGCGCGTGACGCGGTGCAGCGCATCGTCGAGTTCGAGCGAAGGCTCGAGGCGAAGCGCGAGCTGTCGGTCATGCGTGCCCGCAGCGACGGCCCGCGCGGCAAGGGCGGCGTCACCGACCCGTCGAGGCGCATAGACGACCTCATGGAGTTCGAGGCCGAGTCGGAGCGCGAGCGCAGGCAGGACACCTGCCTCGTGATCGACGCGAGCAGAGTGCTCGCAGGCTACGCGGCAATCGACCCGAACGGGTCGGCGGTCCTGCGCATGAGGTACCTACAGCTCATGCCGTGGCGCGACATCGCCGCGGCGACGGGAGCCGAATACGACGCGGTCCGCTCGATTGAGTCGGTCGCGTTCGACAGGATTGACAGCGAGGGCCTCGCCGCGATGCGCGACGGGCTTCTCATATCGACAGGAGCAGAACAGTGAATATCGAGTGCAAGGTCGCCAACAGGCGATTCATGCCCAAGCGTATGCACGCCGCGGACGCAGGCGCTGACATGCGGGCCAACATCGAGGAACCTCTGACCATCCCGAAGGGGAAGATCAAGTGGGTCGACCTCGGTGCCTCGTGCGACATCCCGGAAGGCTACGTCGGCATCCTCGCCGCACGCTCGGGACTCGGGTGCAAGCACGGAATCACGCTCGCGAACGGCATCGGGGTCATCGACTCCGGCTACCAGGGTCCCAACAAGGCGGCTCTGGTGAACCTCGGCGACCGCGACTACACCATCCGGCCCCACGACCGCGTCTGCCAGCTTCTCATCATCAAGTGCGAGCTTGCCGACTTCACCGAGGTCGATGAGTTCGAGGCCGAGTCTGAGCGCGGCGATGGCGGCTATGGCAGCACGGGAAACGAGTAGCCCCACCGAGCCGCTCGTCCGTGCGCTCGCGAGGTATATGGGCGATAACGACTGCATGTACACGGCCATCTCGAAAAAGTGCGGCCTGAGCTACGGGACCGTATTCAACGTCTCCAACGGGACGCAGAACCCGAGCTACAAGGTCATAAAGGCGCTCCACGACGGACTCGGCATCGGCTACGACGAAATGTTCGGGGAGGAGGAGTGATGGGGTACACGAGCTGCCAGGTGTGCGGCCTGAAGTACCGAGGCGGATATGCGAGGATGCGATGCCCGTCATGCGAGCGCAGGCACGCGGCGATGAAATCGCGCATATCTCACATCAGGTCCGAGTGCGGGGTCGAGCCGGTCGCCTGCCCGATCTGCGGAAAGATGACCGGCAGGGCCAGCGGCTTCTGCCTGCACCACGAGGCCCAGCACAAGAAGGAGGAGCGCTACCTGCGCTCGTATAGGGAGGCAAGGGTTGCCAATGGGTAACGCCAAGACGAGGAAGGTTGTGCTCTGCGACCTGTACTGCACGCTCTCCAAGAGCATCGAGAACCTCAGCCAGCGACCGACGGCAAAGTTTTCTGGCGCATCGGTCGTGACGGTCCTCAAGAAGATTCAGGACGAGGTTGAGCGTGCCCTGGAGGCGAGCGAGTGATGGTGAGGTGCGGGGAGTGCCGCCACTTCAGAGAGTTCTGCTGCGACTACGGCGTCTGCATGGAGGACGTCGAGCGGGTCGAGTGCAAGAACCGCGGCGGGAACCCGGTGCGCTGGGCCGTGACGCTCGTGTTCGACCGCCTGCCCCACAGGGATGCGCAGGAGGAAATCGAGTGCGCTTCGTATGAGCCGCTCGGCCGGGCCGTCTGCTAGACATGGCGCGGCGCGACTACGACCTGTGCGCAGACGACTTCGCTGAGCCGACATTTACGGGCGACCCGGCCTCATGCCTGTGCTCCACGGATGTCGTCGGCTCCAATACGTTCTGCTCGCTGTGCAACGCGTGGTGCAACTGCATGAAGCGCGGGTGCTTCATCACGCCGGACGGCAGGGCGGCGAAATCGGACAACAGCCCGGATGCAATGGAGCGCCGGGTCAAACGATGGAGGGAGAGGGATGCAGACAGCTGTCCCAATCACTGAAATTAGGGGCCATGACGGCAGAGTCACCAAGATTGAAGTCCCGTACGCCTCGCACTACAGGCACGGCGGGATGCAGACTGCCGACAAGATTGAGGCCGTTGCCAAGCTGCTCGGAGAGAGCGGAATGGTCGGCGGCGATCAAATTGCTGACGTAGCTCACGTCCTCAAGTACTTCGACCGCGCCGGGTTAAAGGACGACTACGACAAGGATATTTACAAGTGCGCCGACTGGCTCCATCGCCTGATTACGGGCCAGTTCCTGAACGAAGTGGAGGATGAAAGTGGGAGTGGGGAGAAATAAGCCCATCGCCGGCAACAGCCGGGACGGGAACCTCTGGTGCGACGACAAGAACGGCTACTACGGGACGTGCTACAGGGCCACGACCGGGAAGATGGACAGGAAGCGCTTCCCGAAGGTCGACCGCCAGAAGGCAATCGCCGAGTGGACCGAGTGGTGCAAAGGGGTGCGGGCCGCCGAGTACGAGAAGATGGCGGCCCGCTGCAAATTGAAGGACGAGAAGGCGGCTGCAACCGCCACCAAGGAGGCCTCCAACATGGAGAAGAATACCACGGGAACCAGCAACATGTACGTCCTGACCGTAGTCGGCGGAGCGCCGATCTACTGGTTCGACAGCGAGGACAAGGCCTTCGCCGTGTGCGATGCCCTGACCGCCGCGGCCGAGGCGTCCGGTTTCGCCGCCAAATACGACGTCACCGTCATCAAGAAGTGGGTTGCGTAGCGCAATGCGTTAGAGGAGGAGAGATGATTCAACTACCCAAGGATGCCGAAGGCCGAGAGATTCCGCTGGATACGGAAGTACTTTATACCGATGATGACGGCTCCGCATTTCACGTCGATTCGGTCGAGTATGTGCGGATGATCGGGACCTGGTGCTTTGAAGGACACCGTAGCGGCAAGGAGCATAGCTACTCCGTTATGTCATCGTGTCTGCACCTCACCCCGCCCGACAGCTGGTCGAAGCTGCTTGATGACTTGGACAGGAGCTTTCAGTCAACCTCATACACGCCCTGTGCGTATTTCCAACCCGCTTGTGGCAGTTGCGACAAATGCTTTGCTGATCCAGATAACAATTGCGTTGTCCAAATGTTTGAACACATCGAGTCCCGCATCCGCAAGCTGAGGGGTGAGGACGATGCCTAACGACTGTGTGATGTGCGGCAAGCCGCGCTTCAACTTCGGCGATTACGACGAGGGTGTCGAGATGTGGATTAACGAGACGAACGACGGCGACCACGTCATCGTTGTCGACCCTCCGTACGCATGGAGCATCCCGATTAACTACTGCCCGTTCTGCGGACGCAAACTGAGCTAAGGAGCAAGGGCTAATGATTGAACTTAACCAGCCGGTCGACATGAACGGCGTTGATATTCCGATTGGCACCGGCTGCCTGTATGACGAGCAGGGCAATGAACACGAGGTCCAGGAGTGGGTGTACAACCAGACGACTAGGAAGTGGTCCTTCAAGTCGGAAGGCTCCGACGGCTACGACCCTAGTCTGTTCTGCGTCTCCAAGCCGGCGGGCGGCAACAGCCGAAAGAGGCTGCTGCAAGATTTGCGTATTGCCGAGTTTGTGGTTCGGAATGACGGGATGTGGTGCTGCGCGTATCTCGGGCGCGGATATTTCCATTGCGATGGATGCCCTGCCGACGATAACTGCGTGGGCTATGTCATTTCGGACATCGCGGCACGCGTCCGCGCCGTCTTTGGCGGTGAGCAGGATGCTTAACACAAACTACTCCGTCATCACCAACTTCGGGTGCCACTACAAGTGCCCGTACTGCATCACGAAGCAGACCGGTATGCACCTGCCGGAGACTGACGCACTGGCCGTGTCTAAAACCTTGCGCGGCCTGCTGGAAGATGACTACATTGAGTTCCTCAGCTTCTCCGGCGGCGGCGACCCGATGCACGGTATTACGACCGACAGGACGCGTGCCGCGTGGTATGCCATGACGCAAGAGGTCTGCGAGGAATACGGGGTATTCACGGAGATGCACACGAGCGCCGAGACTCTCCGTCAATACATGCACGACGACGATGTCATGCGTCTGCTGAGGGGCTTCGACCGCGTCGTCTACCACTGTAGGACCGTCGATGACCTCGACCGCGTGAACAAGGCGTTTCCGCATCATGAGAGCATCTACAGGTGTGGGACGGTTATCCGCGTCGTGTTCGTCGTCACCAAGGAAACCACCATCAACGCTGTCGAGGAAATCGCGAAGGCGTTCCGCGGCTGCTTGGGTGTCGACGAGCTGACGTTCCGCCAGATGGTCGATGGAGATTTCATACCGGACGACACGCTCCGCGATTATCTGCTCGATGGTCACCGCGGGGGCCGCTGGCACTACACGGAGCAGGGCGACTACAACCGATACATCGTCAACGACAGGGTGTATGACCGCTTCGAGGACATCGCCCTCGCCTACAGCCGATAGGAGGACTGATGGACAACGAGGAGATTGCCGCCAAGGCCCAGCTGGCCGCCGATTTCATGAACGACCTGAGCGGGCGCATCGAGGCTCGCGAGGACTGGATTACGTCCCTGCATCTCGAGAGTGATTTCCACATCCCCGCGAGCCTCAGCAAGACGCGACTGCTCGAGGCGATCCGCATGGGACGCTCGATGCTGCTCGAGCTTTACAAGATGGTGGAGGTGGATGACAGGTGACAGCCAAGGCATCAACTCGATATAAAGTCAGCAAGAAGGTGGTCAAGCGCTACCTGGTCGACCATGACCTTACCCAGAAGCAGCTGGCCCAGATGGCAGGCATCACGCCGGGCGTTCTCAACAGGCTGCTCCGCTGCCAGTGCGACATGCGCATCGGCAACCTATTCGCTCTTGCCGACGCAATGCGGATGGATCCGCGCGATCTCGTTGAGAAGGTGGACGAATGATTACCGATGACCAACGGTGCGAGGTTGCCGCGAGGTTGCGCCACGAGACCCTATACACGCGCGGTTCGCTGGGTGATTGGTGGATGCGGCTCCATGAAGCCGTGACTGATGAGGAAGACTTTCCATGTCCGCAAGAGACTATGGCTGCAATTGCCGACCTAATCGACCGTCCGACCACAACGCGCCACGGCAGGTACAAGACCAAGTACGGCAGGGAGACTCCGTGTTGCGAGGTCTGCGGCTATTCAATTGGCGACATGCGCTGGAATTACTGCCCAAAGTGCGGGACGGTGATTCTCGATGATTAGCGACCGCGAGCGCCGCGACATCGTCACGACCCTCAAAAACATCGTCTTTCTCGAGGATGACGAGACGGGTGAGGAGTACTGCGAAGTCAACGACATCCTTGACGCCCTCGATATTCACCCGGAGCTTGGCGAGTTCCTCTACCACGACGACGTGGAGCGCCTGGTCGATATTGTCGACGCTAAGTGGAGCCATGGGTTCGTCCCAACGCTCAAGTCGTCCGTCAGAGCGCACAGGTACAGGCTCAACGCGAAGGCGCTGAAAATCTGGATGATCGAGAACGACGTGACGTGCAAGCGCTTGGGCGAGATGCTCGGAGTCGCATCCATGACCCTCGGCAATTGGATTAACAAGGGAGTCGAGCCTCGCGTGGGCGCTGTCCTTGCGCTAGCTGACGTCACAGGAATGGACATTTACGACCTGATGGAGGTAGCCGATGATTAGCTTCTGGCGTCACCCGGTCCTGTATATCAGGCGTCTCCTCCTGCCGACCTGCAAGACGTGCATCCACCATGACAGCGTTCGAGGTACAGGGTTCTGCGACTGCAAGGGGTACCGCGATCTCTACGAGAGGTTGGAGGGTGACGAACTCGACCACACGTTCTGCTCGGAGATTCGCGGGACCCGTTATTGCAGGTATATGGAGCGGAAGGAGCCGTCATATGAATTCTGACGCCATCAAGGAGATTGCCAACCAGCTCGGCGTAGGTGCCGACTACATGCTCGAGCACCTGTCTGAGTTCGCCCCAAAGTGGGCGGCCATGCAGGTCGCAAAGAGTGGGGTCATGTGCGTGCTTATGGCTATCACGCTCGCCGTCTCGGCGTATCTGCTTGTAAAAGCGACGAGGTCGTATAGGGAGAGCGGTCTTGATTACGACAGGGAGAACGAATCTTGCGCGATGATACTGGCGTTTGGCACCGTCGCGCTCTGCGCTCTCATTTTTCTCTCCATCTCGGCAACTAACATCGCAACGCACGTCGCGTCGCCCGAGGCCGCCATGGTCAACGACGTGCTTGAGGCGATGAAAGACTGACGTGCAACTGGGTGAAAACTAGATTTTATTGATAGGGGGTAAGGCATGGCTGAGAGGCGAATGTTCTCGAAGTCCATCGTCGAGTCCGACTCGTTCATGGACATGCCGTGCTCGGCGCAGTCGCTGTACCTCCACCTCTGCATGGCGGCGGACGACTGGGGTTTCGTCAACAATCCCAGGGCCGTCCGCCGCATGTGCGGGGCCTCGGAGGACGACCTGCGCCTGCTGGCGTCGAAGAAGTTCATCCTGGAGTTCCCGTCGGGCGCTGCGGTCATCAAGGCGTGGTGGATCAACAACTACGTCCCCGCGGACCGCCGGCACGCGACTCGGTACCAAGAAGAGTTAGCCATGTGCTACATTGACGAGAACAAGTCGTACACTTTGCGCGACACCGGCGTCCGACCTGCGGATATGTTCACTGCGCCGAAGCCTGTATACAAATTGTATACAGAGGATAGGTTAGGAGAGGATAGGTTAGGAGAGGGTAGGTTAGGAGAGGGTAGGTTAGGAGAGGGTAGTAACTCCTCTAGGGTTGATACTCAACCTGATCCCGAACGTGGCTCCTCCTGCTCGGGGCCGGGCGGCGATGCCGCCGCGGCGAGCGCCAAGGGGAAGCCGAAACCGCAGAAGCACAAGCACGGCGAGAACGGCAACGTCCTGCTCACCGACGATGAGCTTGCAAAGCTCAAGGAGCGCTTCCCCGACTGGTCCGAGCGCATCGACAACCTGAGCTGGTACCTGTCGTCCACGGGCAAGTCGTACAAGTCGCACTACAGCACCATCCTCAACTGGGCGAGGCGCGACGGCGCGAAGGCCAGGCCGGCCCGCATGGACAGCGCGGTCCTCAGCGCACTGGACTCGGTGATGTGACGTGGACGTCGAGATGTGCCCCAAGTGCGGCCACCCCGTCGAGCGCGTGGTCTACGACGGGACACGCCCGGTGAAGGTCCCGGTGAAATGCCGGTGCGCCTCGCTCGAGGCCCGCGCCGAGACGGCGTTCGTCGCCCCGGAGATGCGCCTGATGGACTTCGCCCACGACGACGGGAAGTACGGCGGCGACCTCGTCGACAAGTGCCGCAGGTACGCCGCCACGCTGCCGGCCCAGAGGAACGGCCTGCTCCTGTTCGGCCCGCCCGACAGCGGCAAGACGTTCCTCGCCTGCTGCATCGCCAACGAGGCGCTCGACCGCGGGATGCGCGTCGTGTGCCGCTCGATGCCGTGGGTGCTGAGCCGCAGATACGACGAGGTGCCGACGGCCGTCCGCCTGCTCACCGACGCGGAGCTGCTCGTCCTCGACGACCTCGGGGCCGAGCGCACCAGCAGCTTCGGCAAGGAGACGGTCTACAGCATCGTCGACATGCGCTACCAGCTGCACCGCCCGACCATCGTCACGAGCAACCTCACGAGGGAGCAGCTGGCGGGGGAGGGCGACGTGGCCGACAGGCGCACGTACAACCGCATCCTCGGCATGTGCCGCCCGCTCAAGGTCGACACCGGCAGGCACCGCATGACCCGCGACGTGTACGCCGAGATGGACAAGTCGTTCGGGTGGTGAGGCGGGAACCGGGGGCCGGAACCGAAATCGGCCCCCGGAACCGAAATCGAAATTGAAATTGGAAATCAAAATCGGAAAATGAAATCGAAATCGAAATCAAAATCACAATTTGAAAATCGAAATCAAAATCGAAATTGAAATCGCGCACTGCGCCTGAGTTGGAAATGCCGCCTGAAGGCCATGAGATTAGATTTGAGAGGCGCTGCGGGCCTTGGACCAGTCGGTGCAGGGCGAGGCGTGGAGGTGCCCCGAGAATCGCGTCTCGTCGCCCCAGGCGGCATTTCGCGTGGTAGGATATGCCGCAGCACATTGACAGAAGAAGGAGGGCCATGGCCTGCACCACACCGCTCTCGCCGGTGAAGGACCCCAGCTCCGGGGCCAAGCTGAAGGCGAGGATGAGGGAGACGGGAACCACCGTCGCCGAGCTGTCCGAGAGGACGGGAATCTCCACGAGGACCATCACCGCGCTGAGGAGTGGGGCGAGCGCCGGCAACTTCGCGACGTGGCGTGCCATCGCGCGGGCCATGCGCTGCGGAATCGAGGAGGTGGCCGGATGACGCCCGAGCAGGAGGCCGAGCTGGGACGCGGCATCTACGACCGCGAGAAGGTCCACGCGCTCATCTCCGCGTTCGCTGACTCGGCGGTCGAGCTGGGCGCGAACTTCCTCGAGGTGGCCGAGGCGGCGCAGGCCGTCGGAACCTCGGCGCTTGCCGCGATAGCGGGGCAGGCCGCGAGGGCGGACTACTCCGATGCCGCAGCCGACGAGGATGACGCGGACGAGCCGCCCGAGCGCTGACGCTTCCCGCTTCGCGGCGCGGCGTGCGCCGCACGTTTCCGCAGGCCGCACGCGCTTTTTGGGTGGCCGTGCGCGTATTATATCCACTTTTTCGGAAACGGCCGAAAAAACGCGACCCCGCCGATAATATGGACCCGGCTGGGTCGCATATTTTTCCGGCGTGCATAAAACTGCCGGCGTGGCCTTTGACCTGCGGAAACGCCACCAGAGGCCACCAGATAGCCCTATACGGCCCGCTGTCGCGTCGCGGCGGTATTCGGTCGCGTCGGCACAAAAACGGCCCTAAAATAGGCATCAGAGCGGCCCAGACGGCTATATACGGCCGTGGCCGTGGGCCTATATCGGCCATGGCGGCCGTCAGCCGTCGAGCGCCTGCGTTTGTGGACGAAACGTGATCGGGTGGCCGCCTGGAGCGTCCAGGGCGACGGCCGCGCGGCCCGATCCGGCAGCCCTGGAGCGGCAACAAAAACGCCCGGCACCGGTTAGGGTGTCGGGCGTTTTGGCCGTTTTATTGATATGGGGTAGCGCTAGCCGCCCAGCAGGATATTAAGGATTGCAATGATGATTGCAATAAACGCGATGATCAGGAATAGCGTAAACGGGAGTATGACCGGCTCCAGCAGTAGGCGTATCAGCGCGTCGATAAACTCGGCGTTTGCGTCGGCGTAGGCGGGCATGATTGCATCAACTCCAGACAGTGGCGGCCGCTCCAGGCGGCCGCCGGTTAGTAGTAATAGCTGATTATATTGTCTAGCCGGATCGTCTGCACGACGACGATTAGCTCCAGGACGACGACGGCCACGGCCAGCGCGGCCACGGCCCGCCGGCTCACGTGCGCAGGCTGATCCAGCCACCGGCGCACGGCTACGGCCAGGCTAGCCACGACGGCCGCCCAGGCGCTTTAGGTCGTCGTCCGTCGCGCAGTACGGTAGCGCTCCGCAGCGTGCGCAGTGGTAGCGGCACTCGGTATACTCCTCGCAGAACTCGCGGCAGTTGTTCCAGTTGTAGAACTCCTCGAAAACGTCGCTAACTGTATACGTCTCGTCGGCATACTGGATGGCCGCCGCCGTTGGCTGATCGTCCCACAACATAGGCTGATCGAGTCCGTTAAGGTCGTCGAGGTCGTCCCAGTCCGGCCAGCTGTCGCAGCTGTTCCAGTGGCCTCGATTGCTCCAGCTGTAGCGGTAGGACGGCTCATGCGGCCGCCAGCTGTCGTTGCTCGCGTGGATACCGGGTTGCACGTCTTCCCATCCGGCACCGGTCAGGCGCACGTTTCCGTGACCGTCCATGATCGCCAGGCGTGAGCCCTGCGACGAGTCGCGCAGCATATCGGCCGCCAAGCGCGATACCGCCAGGCCGCCACACCTGCGTACCTCGGCATCGTCGGCAAGGTATAGAGCCACGTCGCGCACGTATGCAACCGTATCGCTTACGCCAGGCTTTACGGCCGCCTGGTAGTCACGTAAAACGCCGTTATGCGCCACGGCTAGAGGTACGCTTGAACTTGTAGCGCGGATCATATCCAGGCTATCGACGACCGGAAACGGGTGAGTCAGTCCGGGCGTATTGCCGCCGCCGGTCCCGATCCGCATATGCAGCACCAGGGGCACGTCCTCGGGCGCGTCGGCGATAGCATCCAGGTAGGTATCCAGATCCATGAAGCCCTTACGGATCTGCACCAGGCCGCCGTCCGGGTACATGAGGCCAGCGCCGTCCGGGTTAGCGTAGAAGCACTCTTCGATGATAGAGGTAGCCGGGCGCACGCCGGCGGCACACGATAGGATGATGCACATAATTAAGCACCTAACTATTAAGATTTGGCTATTGGTTTTGGGTAGCGCCGGCCGTGAGCCGGCGCAGATCGTCTAGAGGTGGCGGGCCTGGAGGTATGCCAGCAGATCGGCGCTAGGCAGCCTATAGCGGTCGAGCGCCTTTACCATCTGCTTTACCAGATCGCGCCAGCTCCAGGACTCCAGCGCTTCGACGTCGGTGCAATCGTCGCCGGCGATCAGGGCAAGCGCGGCCGTTGCCTCGATCGTCGCCCGCAGTGTCTGTTTTACCAGGGTTCCGCGCCAAAGGCGAAGCTCGACGGTCGCGCGGTTCTCGCAGTTGATCGCGGTATGGTGGCCGGTTTTCTTGCGCGTCTTGCGTCGCTTGTCGCGCGGGCTGTCTCCCAGGCTGATACCGGATTGATAGTCTGTATCAAGACTGCAATAACTCATGTTGTCGAGGTGTCGACGGCTGAATACCTGCCATTCGGCAGCGTGGCCTTGTATCAGGCGGATAAAGGTAGTCACCTTGTCGTCAGTGTCGAGCCAGGTCCTGGAAACGTGTATATGCAGGCCGCAGTTTCCGCCGTTGTGCGAGCGTGCGCCATGCTCCGCGCAGGTATCCAGGATCGTATCCCAGAGCCGGCGGCCGCCCAGGTCGTCGAGCGGTGCCAGGTGGTAGGCCGCGCTCATTGGTTGCGTTACGATCTCGCAGCCGTCGTCGAGGCTGCCGTCCTCCTTGCACACGATACGATCATCCCCGACGGCTACGGTAACGTCCCTGGCCAGCGCCTCGGGGTTCTCCGTACACCATGCCTCAGTTTCAAGTTCGACGCCAAGAAACAGGTCGGCGGGCGTCGGGTCGTCCTTTGTGCGGTAGTAGTTGCTCGCGTAGGTGTGGCCGTAGCTTTGCAGGTAATCGTCCTCCGGTTTGCACTCGTCGCAGTAGGCATCGCCGTAGTGGTCGCGGTAGCAGTCCGTATCGAGCGTGCAACTACAGTTACAGCAGTGTGGGCGCTGCTCCTCGCACGACGGGCACAGGTGCATATAGTTAGTCTCGCCGTCGCGGTTGCTTACGGCCGTCTCGCCGTCGCAGTCTCCGAAGCCAGCATATAGCGCGCCGCAGTCGTCGCAGGTGTATGCGTCGTCGTCGCGGCAGGACTCGCACCAAAGCTGATCGACGCTATATCCGCGACTGCTGATCCATACGTGCACAACTTCCAGGTTGTCGCGGTCGTGGTATTCGTCGCAGCGGTCGCACGGCGTAGCATCGCTATCAACACACGACTGGCACCACGTCTCGCCGTCTACCTCGGTTGTCTCGTCTTCGTCGACCCATTCGCCGCAGTGCTCGCATTTGACGTACCCGGCATCCATTAAGCAGTTAGGGCACATGTCGTCGCCGTATGCGTCTTTTGCAAGGTGATCGTACCTAACCGGGCGGCCGCAGACCGGGCAGGCGACAATAAAGCCGCCCATATTGCGCAGCTGCTCGTTAAGCTCGGCATAGCGCAGCGCCTGGTCGAGGTTCCCACGGTTCAGAATATGGCTACGCCAGTGTTGGCTAGCGGCCTTTACTATGCCACCCCCTACGCGCTCCACGGCCTCGAGGTCGGCCAGCGGCCAGGCCGTACCGCCTGTCTTGTTGGTGGTGCTATACTCGTTCATTGTCCCGATCTCCTTTACTACTGTTGGGACGTTGGCCGGTATCCGTTGCAGCGGTGCCGGCCTTTTCTTTTTGACTGGCCGACGTACTTTCCGTCCGTCGCTCCAGCCGTTGGCTAGACCTTACAACCGTCGGCGCTGATCTGTCTAGCACTTTCCCCAACAATTTTAGGACGGCCGGCATACTGGCCGCCGTCGTGCATAACGCCGTGGCCCTGGATCATAGGACGGCCGGCGGCAGGGCGGCAACGTTTCCGCAGGTAGAGTAGCATGGCAGCAGGTAGGCCGGCCGTCCGGCGTGGTGCATAGAACGGCCCAGGAATTGAATATTTGCATAAAAACCGATAGTTTCTGTAACCCACCATCCCCCCGGGTATATAGGCATAGGTGCCCGGAGGGGGTCCGGCGCGGGGAGTCAATTTAATGCGAAAACCGAATTTGAAAAACTCAATTTTTGGACAATCTGTCGTATATTACGGACGTAGAGTACGGCTAATTGAATAAGACGAATGAAAGTAGGTGATTCCCTTGGCTAGGGAGTTCGCTAGGCGCTTCTACAAGTCGAAAGGCTGGGAGAGGGCGAGGAAACTCGCCATGGAACGCACCATCACGTACCCGTCCGGTGCCGTGTGCCCGTCCGGGATGTGCCAGAGGTGCTTCGAGACTACCGGCAGGCTCGTCCCGGCCGAGATAGTCCACCACAAGGTCTACCTGACGCCCGAGAACATCACGAACTCGCGCATCTCGCTGGACCAGTCGAACCTCATGCGCGTGTGCCGCGACTGCCACGCAGAGATTCACTACCCGGACGACTACAGGCCTCGTATGGCCTTCGGGCCAGATGGAAGGGCGGTTCCGCTTGACTAAGAAGAAGGACGGGCGCGTCGAGGAGCTTGCGGCGCTCATCAGCAACCTCGACGGTCTCAACCTCGCGCTCGCAAAGGACATGCTCGAGGAGTACGTGTGGATGCTCGACCAGATGGACGAGCTTAAGGCGATGGTCGACACCTACGGCATCGTCGAGGTCACGGAGCGCGGAGGCTCCGGAAACCGCCACGAGGTCAAGGAGGAGTCAAAGTACTTCATCGCGTACCAGCGCCTCGTGACCAAGACCATCGCGGTCGCGTCGGCAATCAAGAAGTTCTGCAAGGACAATGAGCACGAGGTCCCCGAGGACGACGGCTTCGATGAACTCTAGGAAGCCTTCAGGCGGGTACGTGCCCCCCGAGCGCGACGGCCTCGAGGCAAAGAGGTATTTCCAGGACGTCATCGACGGCAAGATAACGACGAGCCAGAAGGTCATCAAGCTCGCCAAGAAGATGATCGACCGCTTCGACGACGGGTACAAGTGCTGGCACTACGATGCCGAGAAGGCGCTGAGGCCCGTCAAGTTCATCGAGAAGTTCATCTTCATCTCGCAGGGCAAGGTCGGAAAGCACCTGGTCCTCGAGGACTACGAGCTTGCCTTCATCGAGACGGCGTTCGGCTTCGTCGACGAACTCGGCATGAGGCAGTTCAACGAGGTCCTGCTCATCATCGCGCGTAAGAACGGAAAGACCGAGCTTGGTGCGGCAATCTCGCTGTACCTCATGACGAAGGACGGGGAGTTCGCCCCGCAGCTCTACTCCGTCGCCACGAACAAGGACCAGGCGTCCCTCATGTACGGCGCGATGCTGTCGATGGTTTCGCAGTCGCCGGCGCTCAACAAGCGCCTGCACAAGGGCATCATCCCGTCACGACACCAGGACGGCCTCATCTACGACTCGAACCGCGGCTACTACACGCCGCTGTCGTCGCAGACGCGCTCGCTCGACGGCCTGAACGTCCACTGCGCCGTGGTCGACGAGCTTCACGCCATCGTGAACCGCGACCTGTTCGACCTCGTCAAGCAGGCCACCGCCGCACGCGACCAGCCGATGATTCTCGAGCTGACGACCAACGGCTTCAACCGAGACAACCTGTTCGACGACCAGTACGACTACGCGTCGCGCTGGCTCGACGGGCAGTTCGAGGACGACCACTTCCTGCCGTTCGTATACGAGCTGGACAGCCGCGCGGAGTGGACCGACGAGTCGTGCTGGGTCAAGGCCAACCCGGGCCTCGGCACGGTCAAGAAGGTCGAGTACCTCCGCGCCCAGGTGCAGAAAGCCAAGAACGACCCGAGCTACCTTCCGACGGTCCTGACCAAGGACTTCAACATGCCGGAGAACCGCGCGTCGGCATGGCTCACGTTCGAGCAGGCCGTCAACCGCGAGGAGTTCGACTGGAAGGACATGGGCTTCCGCTACTGCATCGTCGGCTACGACGCGTCGGACACCATCGACCTCACCAGCGCCCAGGCGCTCATGATGAGGCCGGACGACCCCAAAATCTACGAGATGTCTATGTACTGGATACCGGAGTCGCAGCTCGAGCACCACCGCAAGAGCGGCCTGCGCAAGAACCGCGACAACGTGCCGTACGACAGGTGGATCGACGCCGGGCTGGTGCGCGTGGTGCCTGGAAACACCATCGACCACCGAGTCGTGTTCGAGTGGATGCAGCAGCTCAGGGACGAGTTCAACGTCTACCCGTTCGCCATGGGCTACGACCCGTGGCACCTCCAGGACGACTCGTGGAAGGACATGGCCCGCCAGTTTGTCGGCAAGAAGCGCAGCGAGGAGGTCCGATTCGGCCCGCAGACCCTGTCCATCCCCATGAAGGAGATAAGGACCGTCTACGACCGCAAGGGCATCGTCGACAACAACAACCCCGTCAACCAGTGGTGCCGCATGAACGTCGGCATAATCACGGACACCAACGACAACATCAAACCCGTCAAGGCGAACGGCTCGTCCGGCCGCATCGACGGGTGGGCCGCCGAGATTTGCGCCTACGTGTGCCTCAAGCGGCACTGGGAGGACTACGAGGCGTCCATGTAGCAGCATGTTCCTTCGCCGCAGGTTTCTTCGGCGAAGGAACCTTCGTCTTGACTGCCGGCGTCCCTGCCTTACATTTGAGTCATGGGACTTCTAGATATTTTCCGTCCCAAGCACGCACAGCAGGCCTCCAAGGTCGTGCTCGCGCCAGAGTTCAAGACACTAACCGAATACGCACCGGCTTTCTCCACGTGGGGCGGACAGCTCTACGAGAAGGCCCTCACGCGCTCAGCAATCGAGAAGAGCGCCATGTTCGCGTCGAAACTCAAGCCAGAGGTGCTTGGCGACTCCAAACCGCGCATCAAGCGCATGATCCTGACCGCCCCCAACCAGTACATGAGCTGGCCTAAGATGTTGGCCCGCCTCATGACCATCATGCTCAACGACAACACGGCGGCCGTCGTCCCGTCGCTCGACACCGGCGGCAACATCACGGGCCTGTTCCCGCTGAAGTTCGCCCACGCCGAGGTCGTCGAGTACGCCGGCGAGCCTTGGATTAGGTTCTACCTCGACTCCGGCGACACGATGGCAATCGAACTCAGGTACGTGTGCCTGCTGACCCGCTTCCAGTACGAGAGCGACTTCTTCGGCAGCGCCAACAACGCGCTGAACTCGACGCTCGCGCTCATGGACTACCAGGAGCAGGCGCAGGAGATCGCAATCAAGAACTCCGCCAAGATTCAGTTCATCGGCGCTATCAACGGCTCCGTCAGGCCGGAGGACCTCGACAGGAAGCGAAAAGAGTTCTCTGAGACGAACCTAAGCTCCAAGAACACCTCGGGCCTGATGCTCTACGACAACACTTTCGAGAACATCAAGCAGGTGGAGCCTCAGAACTACACCATCGACTCCGGCGAGATGGAGCGCATCGAGACGAACGTCTACAACTATTTCGGCATCAACGAGGACATCATCCAGTCCAAGTACTCCGAGGAGACGTTCGGCGCGTTCTACGAGAGCCAGATTGAGCCGTTCGCGGTCCAGCTCGGAGAGGGCCTCAGCCAAATGCTGTTCACGCCCATCGAGCGCCGCCACGGCAACGGCATCTGCTTCAGCGCGAACAGGCTGGAGTACGCCACCAACGCATCCAAGCGAAACATGATCAGAGACATGCTCGACCGCCGCGTCATGACCATCAACGAGTCGCGCGAGGTCCTACAGCTGCCGCCCGTGCCGGGAGGCGACGTCTTCATCGAGCGCGGCGAGTACGTCGTGTTCGACGCCGACGGAAACGTCCAGGTGCAGACCGGAGGCAAGACCCCGCTCGTGGCCCGCCCGCAGGGCAACAGCTATGGCGAGGGCGAGATTGACCTCGAGGGCGACGACGCCATCTACAACGACGTCGACACCAAGGGAGAGAAGGAGGAGGACGACTGATGCCCTACAAGCCTGACCAGCGCGAGTACCGCAGCTTCGCCGGCGTGTTCCACGCGGCCCCTGAAACCGAGGACCGCAAGAGCGCGTACACGGTCGAGGGTTACGCAACCACCTTCGACGTCCCGTATGACTTCGTGCGCGACACAAAGGAGTGCATCCGCTCCACGGCCCTTGCCGGCGCTGACATGTCGGACGTCATCTTCCAGCTGAACCACGACGGCCAGACGTTGGCACGCCTGAAGAACGGCACGCTTGAGCTTACCGCCGACGAGCACGGCCTGTTCGTCCGCGCCGACCTCAGCGGCTCGCAGGCCGGCCGCGACCTGTACGAGGCAATCAACAACGGACTCATCGACAAGATGAGCTGGGGCTTCAACATCGCCCCTGACGGCTGGGAGTGGGACGAGGAAACCCGCACCAGCTACATCACCAAGGTCGAGAAGGTGTTCGACGTATCCGCCGTCTCCATCCCGGCCGACCAAGACACAGAGATTCACGCGCGTTCCTACCTCGACGGAGTGATCGAGCAGGAGCACCAGGAGTTGGTGCGCCGCGAGAACGAGCGCAGGCAGCGTCAGGCGGCCTCGCTCAAGCTACGTTTGCTCTAACGAAAGGAACAAGAAAATGGAGTTCATCCCCATGGACGCGGCCCAGTACCGCGCCCTCGATGACGCCTCCCTCGAGCACCGCCGCGCCGAGGTAGTCGCCGAACTCGACAACGCCGACAGCACCGTCGGCATGGACGTCCTCAACGAGGAGGTCCGCCTCATCCAGGAGGAGGTCGAGCGCCGCAACCAGGCCAACGCCCTCCGCTCCTCCCGTGTCGCCGCCGTCGCCAACGGTGCCGGCGCACTCGTCACCGGAGGCGCTCAGACCGCCAACCCGGACGTCTCCGTCACCCGCAACGAGGACCCGTTCGACACCGAGGACTACAACCGCGCCTTCTACGACTACACCGTCCGCGGCATCGAGTACCCCGACGGCCTCGTGACCCGCGGCATGGTCCCCGAGAACGTCCGCGCCGACGCCTTCACGCAGACCTCCGACGTCCCGCACTTCATCCCGACCACCCTCTCGAACACCATCATCCAGAAGATGTCCGAGTATGGCACCATCTGGCCCAAGTTCACCAAGATGAACGTCCAGGGCGGCCTTGAGATCAGCATCTGGGACTATCTGCCCACCGCCAGCTGGGTCACCGAGGCAAAGCCCTCCGACACCCAGAAGGCAACCGATGCCGACCGCATCTCCTTCCTCTACTACATGCTCGAGGTCAAGGTCGCCCAGAGCTTCCTGTCCCAGGTGACCACCATGGACATGTTCCAGCGCCAGTTCCCCGAGAAGTGCGCAGAGGCCATGGTCCGCGCCCTCGAGGCCGCCGGCGTGAACGGCAGCGGCTCCGGTATGCCCCTCGGCATCCTCAAGGACACCCGCCTCACCGACGCCAACAAGGTGACCTTCGACGAGAAGGCCATCGGCACGTGGGCAGGCTGGGTCAACGTCCTCAAGAAGGTCAAGGCCCCGTACCGCAGCCGCGGCGAGTGGACCATGACCCAGGCAACGTGGGACACCTACGTCGACGGCATGGTCGACGCCAACGGCCAGCCGGTCGCCCGCGTCAACTACGGCCTCGACGGCGCTCACAGCGAGTCCTACCGCCTGATGGGCAAGAACGTGAACATCGTCCCCGAGGACATCCTGCCCAACTACGAGGACGCCAAGGGCGGCGCAGCCGACACCCCCTGCATCCTGTTCGGAAACCTGTCCAACTACATCGTCAACCAGCAGATGGGCATGCGCTCCGTCCGCTGGAACGACGAGGACAAGAACGTCACCAAGCTCAAGATGCAGACCGTCGTCGACGGCAAGCTCGGCGACACCAACGGCCTGCTCGTCATCTCCGCCCCCAAGAAGACGGCTTAGCCCATGGGAGGTGACGCGGCATGGCGCTCCTAGACGAGGTCAAGGTGGCCCTGCGCGTCACCTCCGATGCCTTCGATACGGAGATTCAGGGCCTCATCGAGGCGGCCAAGCGCGACCTTAACCGCGTTGGCGTCGACGAGGCCCTCACCGATTCCGACCCGCTCGCGAAGATGGCGGTCGTCCTTTTCGCGAAGTCGAGGTTCGGTTACGACAACAGCGAGGCGTCCCGCTTCGAGGACGCATACAGGCAGACGGTCGTGGACATCCTCAACTCGCCGACGTCCTACGGGGGCGACGGCGAATGAGGTGGAACGACGTCTGCTTCCTGCTCGCTTGGCCCGACATGGTCCAGGACGAGGCCGGAAACGTGATTCAGGGGCAGCCTGAGCGCAGGATGCGCTACTGCAACCGCTTCACCGTCGGCAGCGACCTGTGGGCCACGTCGTTCGACGTCGGCCTCCGCGCCGACGCGCTCATCCAGCTCAGGGCAGACGAGTACTCAGGCGAGAGCGAGGTCGAGTTCGGCGGAGTCCAGTACGACGTCGAGAACGCCTCAGTCTCTGGCGAGTTCGTGAAGCTACAGCTGGGGAGGCACGTCTCCAATGGCTAGCAGGACTGTCGGGGCCGACGCCTTCGCATCGGCGCTCGACGAGATATTCGGAGACATCAAGGCCGTATCGTGCGACGACCTGCTCGAGTCCGTAAGGGACGGCTCCGAGGAGGCAAAGCAGGCATGGCGCGAGGGCGCTCCGGTCCGCACCGGCGACTACAGCAAGTCGATCCGCTACAGGGTCGAGGGGACCGAGGAAAAGCCCGAGTCGCACGTCTACTCGACGAAACCGGGCCTCCCGCACCTCCTAGAGAAAGGTCACGCCACCATCGGCGGCGGCCGCGTGCCCGGAAGGCCCCACGTCGCCCCGGCGGCCGAGCGCGGCTTCCAGAAGGCATACGAATCGCTCGTCCAGAGGCTGGAGGCCGACCTATGAGCAACGTGGGAGTCATCGGCGCGACACTGACCGGCCCGCTCGGGAAGACCGAGGACGGAATCGTCATCGGCGCGAATGTTGAGGTCGTCGAGCCGACTGCGCACATCGGAGAGGCCCTCGAGCTGTTCGGGTCGTTTGACAGGCTCGTCTACGAGGCGTGCAGGTCAACCGGCCTCGCCGGAACGCACCAGGCGTACCCGGAGGGGTCGAAGGTCAAGCCGCCGTTCTTCGTCTACTCGCTCGACTCCGGCGGAGAGCAGTACGCGGACGACGACAACTGGTACTCGATTCCGAGGTACCGGGTCGAACTCATCGAGAGGCAGGCCGACCCGGTGGTCGAGACAGCCCTTCTGATGGCCCTAAAACGGGCGTTCGGACCCGTCCGCGTGTACGAGGACTGGTCGGAGTCTGAGCACGCGCGAATCGTCTCCTATTACTTCACAGTTACCAAGGAAGGGAACTAACCAATGGCAAAGGTTAAGTACGGACTCAAGAACGTCCACTATGCCGTCTGGGACTCCGAGAAGTCCCAGTACAAGACGCCCGTCAAGGCACCCGGCGCTAAGAAGCTCACCGTCGAGTACGACGGCGACGTTACCAAGTTCTACGCCGACGACGTCGTGTACGCCACCTTCGTCGACTCCTCCAGCATCTCCGGCGAGCTTGAGCTTGCCGACACCGAGGAGCAGATGCTCATCGACCTGCTCGGATACATCGACGACGGCGGACTCCTGCTCGAGGACATGGACAGCACGGGCGTCGAGTTCGCCCTGATGTTCGAGGTCAACGGCGACCCCTACAAGCGCCGCTGCGTCTACTACAGCTGCAAGCTGTCTCGCCCCAACACCGAGGCGAACACCAGGGAGGACACGACCGACCCTGACACCGACACCTACAGCTTCTCCGCCGCAGGCAAGCAGCTCACGTTCAAGGGCGAGTCCAAGAACATCTCCAAGGCCACCGTCAAGTCCACCGACAAGGCCAAGTACGACTCCTTCTTCGATAGCGTCCTGCTTCCGACCGCTTCGGCCTAGACAAACAGCTGAAAAGGGGCACCTGCGGGTGCCCCTTTTCTTTTGAGAAAGAAACACGCGGACCTCTCGTCGAGTAGGCGGGCGAGAGGCCCGCGTGTCTCTTTTAACGCCTACAAGGAAAGGTAGACAGCATGAAATACGACATCGACGGCACCGGGGAGCTTGAGTACATCTGCTCCGCGTACACGACCTACCTGTATGAGCAGGAGTTCGGACTGTCCCTCATCGCGGACTTCTACAACAAGGTCGACCTCGGTGACGACAGCGGCAAGGTGGTGACCGCCGAGTTCGTCGAGAACAGGCTCGCCGAGAACATGCCCGTCGACGAGAAGACCGGTAAGCAGAAGCCGTTGCCGAAGGCCACGTCCGCACTCGTGCGCAAGGCCTTCCCCCAGTACGTGAGCACCGTCATCGACTACACGAAAGACCGATGGGACGCGACCCTGCGCGTCATGTGGGCCATGCGCAAGACGGCCTGCGACGTCGCCGGCGACGCCTGCCCGACGTTCAGGCAGTGGCTCATGGGCCTCGGCCAGGTGAACATGCGCGACACCAACTTCGCTGCGTTCGAGGAGACGCAGCGCGGCCTGTTTCACACCCGCTCTTAAGGGAGTGCCGGCACAGTCCGGCGAAACGGGCGAAGACCCGCTCCGGTACACGCGAATCTTCTCATCCGGCCTCCGCGCGGGCATCCCGTGGGACCGCCTGATGACGATGCGCCTGCCGGAGCTGCTGATGTTCCTCCAGTCGACCGTGCCGCAGCGAAACAGCTCCGACGGCACACGCGACGCAACCCTAGAAGACATAGACCGGCTGCTCGGTTAACAGGAAGGGCAGGGTGACCCATGGCGGACGCATATCGCGGACTGACCATCAAGATCGGCGGCGACACCACCAAGCTCACCGCCGCCCTCAAGGCAGCTACCAAGGCCGGTGCCGAGACTCAAAGGCAGCTCAAGGCCATCACCAAGGCCTCCAACCTCGACCCCGGCAACCTGACCAACGTCACGCGAAAGTACGAACTTCTCAAGGACCGCGCACAGGAGGCAGCCCTCAAGCTCAAGACGCTCAAGGAGGCCCACGAGCAGCTGTCCAGGGCGACCGCTGCCGGTACAGACCGAAGCGTCAAGGAGCTTGCGGAGCACACCGAGAACGCGGCCCTGAACGCACAGCTCGCGCTCAAGCGATACAACGCGCTCAACGCGGAACTCGACAAGATGTACGGCCCAATCAACAAGGCCGCACGCGCGATGGAGGAGTTCCCAGACGACTTCAAGCTCTCCGACGCCATCCGCAGCTCCAACGAGGAGTTCGAGACGACCGTCGCCAAGCTCAAGGAAGTCGGACTCATCACCGATGACGACATCGACGCCATCATGGAGATGCGCGGTGCATGGCAACAGGCGTTCGACGAGAACGAGGCGGCAAAGCAGGTCGCCGAGCTGAAGCATCTCGAGAACGAGATCGACGTTACCACGTCCGACGTGAGGAGCCTGTCCACGCAGATGGGCAAGCTCAATATCCCGTCGAGCCTGGCCCAGGGGTTCATCACGACCGACCGCGAGGTCGAGAAGATGGACGCATCCATCAAGGACCTCATCTCAGACGCGAAGCGCTGCGATGCGGCCCTCAAGATGAACCCGAACAACATGACGGCCGCCGAGCGCAAGCTGAACGACCTCGCGCAGGCCGCCGAGCTTGCCAAGCGCAAGGCCGAGCTTCTCGGCGACAAGCTGAAGGCGTACGAGGAGTCCGGCGTCGACAAGGTCGCCTCCTCCACCAGGAACGTCGCAATCGAGGCCCAGAAGGCCACCGAGCACTGGTCCGGCATCAACTCGGAGCTTCAGCACGCCAAGGCTGCCCTCCAGGACGCCGAGAGCCGCATGAAGCAGGTCGACCAGTCTGCCAAGTCCACAGAGGACGACTACAAGCAGGCCGCAGAGGCCGTTCTCAAGGCCAAGACCGCCGTGTACGAGCTGTCCGCAGAGGAGAAGAAGGCGGCATCAGCCCGAGACTCCGCGAACATGCAGAAGGAGTACATCGAGGTCAAGCAGTCCGCCGAGGAAGCCAAGATTCAGGTCGACGAACTCGCATCGTCCATGCGCAACATGGGCGGCACCGTCGAGTTCGGATGGTCCACCGTGAAGTCGCTCGGCATGACGCTGTCCGCAACGCTGACCCCGGCGATGGTCGCGCTCGGCGGCGCGTCCATCAGCGCCGCGAACGACATGGACTCCGCCTATCGCGACATGCGAAAGACGGTCAACGGCACCGAGCAGGACTTCGAGAACCTCAAGCAGTCTGCAATCGACTTCTCCAACACGCACGTCACCTCGGCGTCGCAGATTCTGTCCATCCAGGCAATCGGCGGCGAGCTTGGAATCGCAACCGAGGCGCTCGACACGTTCGCGACGACCGTCTCGAACATCGACGTCGCCACCGACCTCAACGCCGAGGAGGCGGCCACCGCCCTCGGACAGCTCGCGAACATCCTCGACGACCTAGACGAGAGTCACATGCCGGCGTTCTCCGACTCGCTCGTGCGCCTCGGAAACAACGGCGCTTCCACCGAGTCGCAGATCATCGACATCGCCAAGCGAATCGGCTCCATGGGTTCCATCATCGGCATGACCACGCCGGACATCCTCGCATGGGCCTCGTCCATAGCGTCTACCGGCCAGAACGCCGAGTCCGCCGGCACCGCCATCAGCAAAACGATGTCAAACATCGAGACTGCCGTGGCGCAGGGCGGCGACTCTCTCGAGGCGTTCGCAAGCGTGTCGCAGATGTCCGCCGAGGACTTCAAGAACGCATGGGACAAGGACCCGACGGCCGTGTTGAAGGCGTTCGTCGAGGGCCTCAAGGGAATCGAGGAGAGCGGCGGCTCAGCCGACGCGACCCTCGTCGACCTCGGCATCACGTCCGTCCGCCAGAAGCAGGCGGTCGAGGGCCTGATGCAGACGGTCGAGGGCCTCGACGACAACCTCACGATGTCTCGCGACGCATGGAGCGGCGTGAGCGACGAGTGGGGAGACGCTGGCGATGCCGCCGCCGAGGCGAGCAAGAAGGCAGAGGGCCTGTCCGGCTCCATCTCCCGAATCAAGAACGCCGGCGAGAACGCCGCGTCAGCACTCGGCGACGCTCTGGCACCGATTTTCTCCAAGGTCGCCGACGTCGCAGGCGACGCCGCCAAGAATTTCGCAAAGGCCGACGACAGCTTCCGCCTGTCTGCCGCAGGTGCGGGATTGCTAGCAGCCTCCGCTGGCCCGCTGCTGTCCATTATCGGAACGGCTGGAACCGGTGCGAAGCAGCTCAGGGAGCACCTGTCCAAGCTGAACAGCGCATCGGCGAACGTGGCAAAGAAAGCTGCGTCCATGGCCGACGAGCTTTCTGGACTCACCGCCAAAGAGAAGCTCGCCACGACGGGGACAAAGCTGCTGGCCGGCGCGAGCACCGTATTGAAAACCGCACTTCCCCTTGTCGCTATCGGCGCTGCCGTCGGCGTCGTCGGTGCACTTGTCGCCGAGTACGTGAAGTGGAAGGAGAAGCAGGACCTCGTAAACGGCGCGATGAAAAGCGCCTCGTCCATCATCGACAGCCACAAGGGCTCAGTCGACGCGCTCGACGACGCTTATGCCGGACTCAAGCCAGACGTTGACGGACTCTATGAGTCTCTGAAAGACATCAATGACGGGTTCGCGTCCTCGCTCGACGACATCGGCTCGAACAAGTACCTCCTCGAGAGCTATATCGGCACCATCGAGGAGCTTACATCGAAGTCCGAGCTGAACAAGTACGAGCAGGAGAAGCTCGCCGCGGCTGTGAAGGGCTACAACGACATCACGGGCGACTCCGTCGGCGTGACCGATGCGGTGTCCGGCTCCATCTCCAAGAGTACCGATGCGCTGAAGTCCAATGCCGACGCATGGGAGCTGAACGCCAAGAAGCAGGCGTACTCCAAGGTCGCGGCAGAGTATCTCGAGGAGGAGGCCCGCGCGACCGTCGAGGTCGAGAAGGCCACCGACGCATATAACAAGAGGCTCGCGAAGCACGACGAGTGGATCGAGCTGTACATCAAGAACAACTCGGCAGCCGGAAAGGTCACCAAGGAGCAGGCTGAGGCCGCGTGGGAGAGCGCGACCGCGACATCCGAGGAGAAGAAGAACCTCGACGAGGCGACAGAGGCCCAGAAGAAGGCCGCCGAGAACACGAAGTACCTGACTGACCGCATCGAGGACATGGACGATGCCACGGAGCGCGTCTCCGGCGCGTTCAGGGGGCTGTCTGACTCCATGTCCGGCTATGGCAGCAGCATTACCTCCTCGCTGGCCCTCGGAATCGAGAACGGCAAGGTTACTGTCGACCAGGCCGTCGCGTTCGTCACAAATGGCGTCAACGCCGCCGTGGAGGGGCTGCCTCCCGAGATGCAGCCGCTCGGACTCAGCGTTGCCCAGGTGCTCGCGCAGGGCATCGCGGACGGTTCCATCGGGGTCGGAGACGCGACGCTCATCATGAAGTCTCTCGCCGAGGGGAACATCTCCGACCTCCCCGACACGTTCAAGCGCTACGGCATCGACTGCCCGCAGGGCCTCGCCGACGTCATCGAGCAGTACTCCAACCTGCCGGCAGACGCCACGCAGGCCATGAAGGACGCCATCCTGCTCAAGCTCGACGACGAGCTTGTGACCAAGTGCAAAGAGGCCGGAATCAACATCGACGAGGGCCTCGCCGACGGCATCAGGAACGGAACCCTGTCCCCCGAGGCGTCCGCCGCACTCGGCCAGGACGTCATCGACAGGGCCAAGGAGATTCTCGGTGTCCACTCGCCGTCGACGGTCTTCGAGGCAATCGGCGGCGACCTCGACGCGGGACTTCAGAACGGCATCGACGCAGGCGGGGAAGGCCCCATCAGCGCCATGTCCTCCATCGGGCAGGCGCTGTCCGACGCGCTCAACTTCCTCGCCCCCGAGATGAACGGAAAGGGCGCTACCGCGTCCTCCGAGCTTGCAAGCGGTGCGGGGTCGAACCTCGGCTTCGTCGCCTCGACGGCCGCGAGGCTAGCCGGCAACGCCGCCAAGATGGGCGACGTCGGCGACATGCGCGGCAGGGGCGCTACCGCGTCCGGAAACTTCGGCTCCGGCATCGGGTCGCAGGCGTGGAGCGTGGCCCAGAAAGCCGCGAATATCGCGGCGAAGGCCGCCACGATGACTGCCGCGGGCGATACCTACAGGTCCGGCTCGCATCTCGCATCGAACTTCGCCGCCGGCATCAACGCAGGAATCGGCTGGGTGTCGAGAGCCGCGACCAACATCGCAAACGCCGCAAGGTCAATCCTCCAGTTCTCGGTCCCCGACAAGGGTCCGTGGTCCGGCGCGGAGCGCGGCGGAAAGCGCTCCGGCCTGCACCTGGCCCAGAACTTCGCCGCCGGCATGGTGTCCGGCGTCGGTTCCGTCAGCAAGGCCGCGGAGACGCTCGCCTACGCGGCGTCGGTCGACGCCTATGCCGGGAACGTGTCCTCGAGGCTGTCCGGCGGACAGTCCTACTCGAGCGTCAGCGAGTCCAAGACGGTCAACTACTACGTGACCGTCGACGGCCGCACGGTCCAGGCGAACCCCGGTATCGAGGACGCCGTCCAGACGCTCATCAAGAGCACGGGCAGGTTCTACAAGATGAAGTGACGAAGGGGGTCATCAGGCCCCCTTCCTGTTTAAATAGGGAGTCGGCATGGCAGATGCCTATTCCGGTTGGTCCACGAACTACGCGAACTACCGTATGCGCGGATACGTCAACGCGTACGTCTCCAAGAAGGACAACGACAACGTCTGGATCACAGTCGAAGGTCACGCGTACTTTGACGCCGCCTGCCAGTACGGAATCGCAGGACAGGTCGGCCATGCCGCCACTAGCGATGTCGCCGCCCAATGGAGCGGTGACATCGACTGGGCGTGTCTCAACACGTACACGAACGGCGCTTACGGCAGCGCCACCTACGGTCCGTTCCCCCGCAAGGGGGACGCCTACAACGTCTACTGCTGGTATAAGACCTGGGGCAAGACCGTAAGCGGCTACGGCGCATGGCGCTGGGGCGGCACCGAGGCTGGCGTCAACGTTACGGTGCCGGCAATCGAGTACTACACGCCGCACCAGCCGAAGAACGTCAGCGTCTCTCGCGTGAGCGATTCCTCGCAAAAGGTCGCGTGGGAGGCCAACTACACCGGAATGAGCGGGCACTACCCGTGGACCGGCGTGCACGTCGACCGTCGAACCGACGACGGAACGTGGGTCAACATCAAGGATGTCTCTTGGGACATCACGAACTGGACTGACAACTCCACCGAGGCCGGCCACAAGTACGCATACGCGCTTCGCTCGTACGGCCCGGGAGGAACATCCGACCGTACGTCAGAGCTTGTCGTGTATACGACGCCGCTCGCCTTCATGCTGTCGACCTCAAAGAGCGACACCGGCAGTGTCGTCATGGTGGCCGCATCCTCGCCCATGTACTACGAGTCCATCGAGTCGGAAATCTCGACAGACAGCAAGACGTGGGCGTCCGTCGAACTCAATAGGACCGGCAGGGGCTTCGAGGACACTTCACCGCCTGCCGGCACCGTCTACTACCGCATCAGGGCGGTCCAGTCCGGCCTTAAGGG
>ERZ1026880.281-NODE-281-length-27116-cov-13.432098_pt1 | contig 27116 bp, 34 predicted proteins | sample MGYA00380170_ERZ1026880 | MGnify/ENA primary metagenome ERZ1026880 (study PRJEB33269, sample SAMEA4719806) | human gut metagenome | biome: human-associated habitat; feature: organic feature; material: feces | place: Cameroon | collected 2013-10 ...
CGCATTTGAGTGCCATATTATATTCTTTTCCACAATTAGCACAGGTGTATTCTCCCTTGCTGTACATTCCAATAACACCACCGCACTTGCATCTAAGATGTTCATAGTCAGAAAATCGTTTCAAAACGGGCACTCTCCTTTCTTTTTCAGTTCGATTTCCAGTCCTGCTCTCGCCACATATACATCTGCATATGTTACTTCCTGCATTTTTTCTTTAAATTTTACAGAATCAGAATTTTCATTCGATAAATGGCACATAATCACAGTTTCCAGATTCTTATTATTTGTCTTTACAAATTCGCATGCCGTATCAATACTCAAATGCCCTCTAAACACATGATTTGCCTTAACAGAATTATCTCTGTCAACTAATTCCTTGTCATAGTTGACCCCAAGTAAGATATGATTTATTCCATTGAAACGCCATTTTATCAATTCTGTATCTGTGATATACAGCATCTTCCCCATATCTGGATGTGATATAAAAAAACCGTAGCATGGACACGGTGAACCATCTGCATTTGTGTGTGTCCATTCTCCACTCAATGTCGTTAATTCAAATGTCTGAACTCCGAATCTTCCAAACTGTTTCTTCTGGAATGTTTGCTCATCCAGATACGGTTGCCAGACTGGAATACCGATCTTTTTTAAATCTTCCACGCTCTTCGAGTGATCTAGAGGTGGGAGTGCGTAACTAACACTCCCGATACCCTCCGCAAATCAAAATCCAAACCGATTTTTATATCTTTTATTGGTATTCCACAATCAAGAATCAGTGTTTCTGTATCGGCTTCAAGCAGATAGCAGTTACCATGCGATCCAGAACTTAATACTCGCAATCTCAATAAAACTCACTCCTAACATCTACCACTTTGCATTTTGATGCATACATCTGATTTACTGGTTTTCTCTGTGACGGATCACAAATAAATTCTCTGCATACCCTTGGTCTGACCGGATAGATCGCGCATTTATTACATGATTTTGAATTATCAAGGAACGGACACGACATATCCAGAACTTCCAATGAAATATGTTGCTGCTCTTTGACCTGATGCTTTTTTATATAATTCTTAATTGTTGAAATCTCAGAAACAGTCATAGGAAGATAATTCGAACAACATTTTCCACATCCGGTACATTTGCCATTATTAGTCATGTTATACGTTCCATCTTTCATCTCTTGTACAATCTTGGTCACTTCTTCATAAGACATCATTATTCCAGCACCTCGTCATCTTTCGGAAACTGGAAAATTTTAGGTAGTACCCAATAATTAGGCTGTACATAGTGATTTGTCTCAAAATCAAATCCACCGTCCGCTGCAAGTATTTTTTTATACATTTCATGTAACATTTCCATAGCTTTTTCCGCTTTTTTATCACTTGAATACTCTGCCAACTTAGTTCCTTTTGGCGAAGATGCATTGTGGCAATAAATAGCAGCATATTCAACGTCTTTATATCTTCCACTTACAACAGATAATGAAAAATAATCATAAGGTACGTCAATGGTTCCATCCTGTGATATAACTCTCATTTTTCTACCTACTACTCAGCTTTCATAAAATCCGGCATTTTAGGTTCTTCAACAATTTCCACATCTGCATCCACAAATTCCACTTTATTTGCATTTTCTTCGATTTCTGCCTGCGACTGTTGGTACACATCATCCATCTGAAGTTGCGCCTGTCTTGCCATTGGATCATAATTTTTTGGGAACTTACGTGTTGCATTGTTGCACATCTTTCTCTGGATCATGCTTTCCGGCGTATCAAGCCATGCACCGGAAATGAATGGTCTGGCAGGTTCGCATTTCAGCATATCGTCAACTGTATCGCACAATCTTAATGCGTCCAGAATTTCTTCTTTCTTTGCTTTGATTTCTTCTTTCTGTTTGTCTGTTGCCTTATATCTGTCAGCGCAAATTCCGAATGTAGCATTCATCATATTCTGCTTTACATGAGCCAGAAGATTCACTTTCACACTACTTCTGTCAGCCGTAAGATATATAACTGTTCCATCTTTCAACTTGACCGGATACACAACTTTAATAGCCTTATCAGAGATTCCTTTTTCTTCCCATTCTGGCGGTGTAAGTTCCAATCCTTTATGTTTTGGAGGTATGTATGTATCTCCATCTTTGATTACCCAGTACGGATAAACCTGTGCTACATCCTTACCGTAGTTAGCAAGCAAGGAGTCATATCCGGCGCCCTCAATTCCCATTTCTACTGTTTTTTTCCATTCGTTTCCAACTTTTACGTTACGAAGCTGGAAATAACATTCTCTTGGATACGCACTGGCGTTCAATTTAAGGCTGGCGCACTGTTCAACGATGGATCTCAGATTGCTTGTGTCCATATTCGCCATACTTGCCTTATCATCACTTTTAACAAGGTTGTAAATGCTCGCCATTGCTTCCATAGCGCACTTCTTAGAGTAATCGTCAAACTGTACTCCGCATGATTCGTAGTCCCTTGCAATCAGCCCTGTCATTTCATTCGACCATTGACTGAGTGCGCTATCTAATTTTCTTTTTTCTGCAACTTGTGTATTTTCTGCCATTTCTATTCCACCTCCATTAATTTTTCAACATATAAATCCATCGAATGGCACAACTTGATACAATTCCCGTGTAATGCATGATTTTTCCACGCATTATATTTCTCATAAAATTTTTGTTCTGTCATTTTTCCAGATTTAACCAATTTCGACCAAGCTCTTAATTTCTTTCGTATTCTTCTTTTGTTACTTCCGTTTATTTTCCTTATGTACTTTCCATCTTTCGTAATGTAATGATGAAATCCTGTAAATAACATGCCATTCTTAAATGGAATTATCTGTGTTTTTCCATTAAATGATAAACCAAGACTTCCTACAAACTGATTTATACATTCAAGACACCATTTCAAATATTGCTTATCGTGATGTATCAAATAAAAATCATCCATATATCTTCCGTAAAGATTTATGCCTAACTCCCCTGTTGCAAAGTGGTCTAAACCATTCAACATCAATAATGCATATACCTGTGCGGCTTGATTTCCTAACGGCAATCCCAAACCATCTGTACTATCAATCAACAAGTGGTTTATCCATGTTGTGTATTCATCATGGAAATAATAATCTATAATATTTTTTAGAATTTCATGGTCTATCTGATAGAAAAACTTTGTGATGTCGCATTTCAAAATCCATCCATCAAGCCCATGACTGCTATAAAATGCAAGCATTTGTTCTTTTAGACTATCCATTCCAAAATGTGTGCCTTTTCCAATCTGTCCTGCATAATTTGTTTTAATGAATTCCTTTTCCAATCTTGGATGTAAAATGTAGTCGCATAAGCAATGCTGTACCACTTTATCTTTGAAAGAACATGATTTAATCACTCTTTCTTTTGGCTCATATATTTTAAATTCGTTATAAGGATTCATCCTATATGTCTGATTTTCCAAACGCTCTTTCAAAATATGTATTCCTTCCAAACTCATTGCTTGGAATTTTGCACTGCTGCTATTAAACTTTTTGCCAGACTTTGCTTTCCTGTACGAATGATACAGATTTTCAAAATCACATATAATATCTTTATCCATAATAAAAATTCCTTTGTATTTATCCTTTTAGGAAAGGTTACAAACTTTTTTGTATCTGTTACTGATTTCAGCTTAATGCCTACTCTTACTGCCTGTTTGATACAGAATGGACGAACACCGTTGTTGTTATTGCAATTGTTGTTGTTGATATTGCCAGACGGAGAAACAACGGTTTATACAGCTTGCAACCCATGTTAATTATCTTGTCTTATCTTTTGTTCTCCAAGCAATAGCCATGTGCTTTATGTCAGAAACCATTTTTGACCAGTATTCCATGCTTTTCACGTTTATAATGTTCAACTTCATTGACAGTTCGATATAAAACAAAAGTTGATCGCAATATGTTATGGCCTTAGTCTGCAATTCTGACCGTTCTCTTCGATATGATTTCAAATCTGTCCGATTAGCTTCATGCAGATATTCATAGATTTCAAGTGATTTATTCTGCATTTTATCTACCAACGAAAATCTGTATTTCTTCGGATACCTATTGCAGTTTGACGTTATTCGTAATGTATGCTCGGCAAGTTCCTTTGATTTTTGTATCACTCTCAATTCTGTCTCTGCCATTTAATTAATCCTCTGATTCAAAGATTGAGGATGAAAAGATGCAAAATGGACGAACACCGTAGTTGTTAAAGCAACTGAAGTTGCTGAAATGGCCAGACGGAGAAACAACGACAACACTTTTTTCATAATCGTTGCATGGCGTGCTCCATGGAGTAATAAGCCACCACCAGCTATCACCAGTATTAGGAATCATACTTCTGTATTTTCTGTACTCATCCACCGTAAGAAGTGAAACTTTATCTTCACATGATCCGTACTCTGTCTGTCCATCAAGAGAAAACAGATCTCTTTCAAATGAAAGAATATTTTCTTTGCCTACCGCATCTGACAATTTTTCTAAAAATTCTCCATACAAATATTCTCTAAGAGAACTGTTTTCCCAGTCACTGCTGTTTTTATCAAACTGCTTTTCATCTTCAAGTATTTCCGCTAAACATACATATCCTACATCTGTTTTATCCAGAATCTTCCATTTTAATCCGATCAGATCAAATGTATCTCCAATTTCAAGTTTCTTTTTGATGGATACCGAATTTTCATTTTTCAATTCTGCCACTTCTTTTTTAAGATCATTGATCTGTTTCTGTAAATTTTCCATTGTTAATCCCATGCTGTTACTCTCCCTTCGATACAAAGATATTAGATTTGAGGATACAAAATGGACGAACACCGTAGTTGTTAAAGCAAATGAAGTTGTTGAAATAGCCAGACGGAGAAACAACGGCCATTACGTATTTCCATCCTCTTTCTTTCGTTGACCAAGAAGTACAAGTCCACCACCAATCGTTCAATTCGTTATTCACAAGTAAATCATTATATTTTCTAACTTCATCAAATGTGAGCGGTCTAACTAGGCATTCGCATGGTTCAAACTCTTTCTGCATATCTACAGACGTTAAATCCGCAGTATGAACCACCAGATTGCTTTCTCCTACTTCTTTTGCGATTACTGGAAGGATTTCTTTTTCCATTACTTTCCTAAGATTAGATTTATTGTAATCTCTACAATCATTATCGAAGACAACATTTTTCTTCATGAAATTTTTTGAAATCACTTTTGTTATGCCATTTTCATGATCCAGTACAATAAAATCATGCTCTCCGATTTTGAATGTCTCTCCCGGCTTCAGCGAACCAAGCTTCACTTTCTGTTTTCTTTCCTTTTCTTCCAGTTCTGCGACCAGTTTTCTCGCCAACTCTAATTCTTTGCTCATTTATTAATCTCCTTTCAAATTAATCCCTTGTTTAGCTCTGTCAGTGATATCTGGATTCCGTCTGGCTTTTCATTCTGGTATGTATCTTTCTTTACGAATGCCAGCATGGAATCATCTGGATCAACCTTATTTATCACAATTCCGAATATCAATCCACTTTCCTGCATAGTGCTTTTCAAAATTTCCAAGCATCCAGATATGATTTCCTGTGTTTCTTTATCCATTTTTCCGGTAATCCTCCACTGCTTTTAAAATTGACTTTTCAGTAGAAATATTTTTATTAAATTCTTCAATTTTTCTTTTGCTACATTCTTCGAACAATTTCATTGCTTTTTCTGGATTATTCTCATCCAGAACAACAATATTTTTGAAATAACTGTCCAGAAAATCTCCAATTTCACCTTTCCGTATAGAACTCCTATATGTTCCATTTGGAAACTTATCTACAGGATAATATGTTTTAGGCTTTTCAATTACTTCACATTCTTCATATCTAATAATATGTGAATCAGTTTTATTTTCTTTTGTCAGAATATAAAAATACAGTTTCATGAATTTTTCTCCCTTTCTTCTACCGTCTGAAACTGCGCCACCAAACATTCCTCGCAAAAATCTTTACCATCAAAATCATATAATTCATCCGGTGGAAATTCTTCTTCGCAGATATCGCAATACCAATGTGGTACGTGCCGTATAGGGCAACTATCTCCCATGCACGGATATGCCGGCACTGCACAGTCACAACATTCGTTGATTATTTTCTTCATTATTTGACCTCTGAAACGTGATATCTTCCGAATCCACTCGATCTTCCAGAACCTATGCCAAGTCCAAACCCGGCATAATTAATGATGTTTACGATCTGTTCTGCTGAGAACACATTTTCCATGAATGATACCGTGAATGTAGCTTTCCATCCGCTAAATCTGTTAAGATGTACCAGTACCGGACTTCCTTTCTTCGGAGACATCAGCTTTTCGTCAATATAATGTTCTGCGAATGTAATAGGAACCAGTCCACCATTTGAAACCATATTGATATTGGCATCGAATTTTGTTCTGTATTTATCAATTTCATATCTGACAACCGCATCTCCAAAAGACTTTTTCAATCCAAAATCCGTGATACATGGTGCATTGTTTTTCAGTGCATCTTCCAGTCCTGCTTCTGAAAAATCAGTAGGTTTTCCGTTGTACCAGTGCATAGAAGTGATGATGTTTTCCCAAAGATTCGATTTTTCCATGTCTTTTGCTTTGTCTTTCCTCTTATCAATAAGCTGTTTTGCATTAACATCATTCATTTTGTTAAGAATCAGATCACTGTCACCGACAATGGTTACTTCCATAAATCTGTTGCCAAGTGGTTTTACCTCGATTACATTTTCTTCAATTTTCTTTGCCATTTTAAATCCTCCCGTTTTGTTCTCAGATCAACCGCTTTGCAAGTGACATAGTGTTCTATAGTAACTTGTTCTGAATTGTTCTTTCCTAATCTGTCGTATAGAAAGGTTAAGTATTTTATAGTCGTGGCTATGCCACTAGAAAAACGGTCAATCTGTATTCATATGTTTTAGCTTGTGTTATATTTAGTTTTATTTTTATGTGGTAAGCTGTCCTGTGCTCTGCCATGGTAGGCATTAAGCCGGCTTTAAAATCTGCAATATAATGTGCTTTGTTTTTATGACGTTTCTTGTTCTGTGTTCCTGTTGTTTTCTTTTAATTTTTGCTGACCTTAAAGTCAACTTAACACCTACCAACCGCCCGCATAATTCGTGAATAAATAGTCTTTAATATGGTTTTGTGTCTTTATCTTTCTTGTTTTGTTCTATTATTTCCTTGTGAGTATTTACTCACCAACTACACAAACGGTTCTGTCTGCATCGGTATTGACTCAATGTAATAATTTTTGATAAGTTATTTTTTATAATATCTTTTTCTTTTCTATAGTTTGCTTTTCTTTCTTATGAATTAGTGTTCTTTGCTTATTAGCATCAAGCCAATAGCGATACGGACAGATGGCAGATATTCAGTTGTTTAAATGCTTTCTATTGCTTCAAATACTATTTCCAGTTCCGAAAGTGTTGCGTATCTTCTTTTGAAACTTTCCAGTTCCACTTTTGCCCGTTTCAGTAAATCTTGATATTCGTCATTATTTACCAGAAACTGCTTTGTTGGCATATACACGCTTTTCTCTCTTGTGATCTGGAAACATCTGACTGGTTCGTCAGTCTTTTCTTTTGGCACGTATGCAAGATTAATGATAATCTTCCTTGCCTGTATCAATCGGTATTTTTCAGCTGCTATGCCGTCATTCCACTCGAAGCATTTATGTAATTCTGAATTTTCATCATTTCTGGCTTTTTCCAAAACCTGTTCCGGTGTGATACTGTTTTCGCCAATTTCATCAGCTACCCTTTGTGCATCTGCCTTAAATAATCCTTTTATCTTCCATTCAGCCTGCATATTATCCCTCCGCAATCACAAGTTCCTTATCATCAGAAACTTTCAACTTGATAATCTGGCACTGCATATCCGGCAAATTGCTGTCATTGATGCTTTCTGCGTTATCCACAAATACCGGAAGATATACGTCATACAGATTCTGTAATGCTTTTATCAGATTCAGTCCGGCAATGATCTTATGTCCATTGTTCAGATCATTGAACGGTACACCATTCACGGTCAACTTGCAGGTTTGCTTTGTTTCTCCATTCAATTGCTGCTCAAACAGTTTTACTGAAATTTCACCGCCGAGTGCTTCTTTAATCTGACTTTGTACGGTTTCCATTTTGAATTTTACAAACTTGTCCAGAACATGCAGGATTCTTTCACAATCAGACTGTTCCTGTCCTTTTTCTCTCTGTTCTTTCTGTAACTGTTCTATTTCTGCATCTAGCTCATTATTCTTCATGGCAAGTGCAATAGATTTTTCACATTCGATCAGATCATTCTGCAAGCTGTCCAATTTGTTCATGTATTCATTTCTAATATCAGATGCACTGTTCATCTGGCTCATAGCAGATTCTTTTTCAGAAATCTGTTTCTGAATCTTCTTATATTCATCCGTACCGGAAAGATCTACGGTTTCTGGAAAATCCATTAGCTGTCTCTTATAATTCTCAATTTCAGACTGCAACGACAACTTTCTATTTTCTTCAACAGATATTTTTGATTTGTATTCCACAATGCATGTTTTATCTGTTGCAATCTGGTTTTTCAGATTATTACCTTTCTGTTCAATGTCAGCCAGTATAGATTTTTTTCTTTGTTCAAATTCGGAGACAAGTTCATTAATCTTACTTTCCGGCAACCGTTGACCGCACAATTCACAATGTTTTGAATTTTCATCGAATTCCATTGAATTAGAAGATGTCCATTTCTTTCTTGTTTCTGCGATTTCTTCCTCGCACATGGACATTGATTTTTCACAAGTCTGTATTTTTTGCTTTGCCAGTTCAATAGTTTCATTGCAACTGGCAACATCATAGTTGACACTCTTGATTTTATTTTCCAATTCTCTTCTCTTTTTTTGGTTCTCTTCACTAGCTTTTCTTTCCATGTCAGTCAAAGAGAATATCAGTTCCATAATCCCATCAGATAATTTCTGGTATTCTTCGAACTTCTTACCCGTACTTGAAATCTTTTCTTTCGTATCTGAAATTTGTTCTTTTAGAGCATTTCTCTGTAATTCCAGTGCCGGCAAGTCTGCATCAACCTTTGATTTTTCCAGAGTATTGATCTTTACTGGAAATGCGTCCATTTCTTTTTCAATCTCTTTGGCTTTCTTCTGGTACTTCGTTTTCATATCATCCAGCGATGGTGCCTTTTTCAGTTCCTGTACAATCAAGGCAAACTCTGGATTGCTTTCTGCTAATTCGATGTTCGATGTTTTTTCCACAAAATTAAGCAGCGTTTCTCTTTGAATCTTCCAGTCCATTGATGGGAATAAAGTAGGATTCGTCAACATCTTGAATAATTCTTCGTCAGTGATTTCGGAAACGGCTTCTTTATATGTCTTTTCGTTTTTTACCGGATAACCGTCTATCTCAAATTCATTAACATTTCCTTGTAGGGCGATTTCGCCCGTTAATCTGCTTTTCACCCATTTTTGTTTCTGTGTTCTGGTAAATTCTTTTTCTGTTCCATCAATATCCAGAACAACTGTCACCTTGATATCAGTATTATCAATCTGTGTTCCTTCCTTATTTAATGGGCGAATATTGAACTTTTCGTTTCCGGCACTGTCCTTACCGAATAAACACCACGTGAACGCATCAACAACTGTTGTTTTTCCAGTTGCATTTGCACCGAAAATAGTAATATCTCTATTGCCAAAATCAATGGTCTTTTCTTTACAACCTTTGAAATTTTGGATAGTCAATCTACTGATCTTTGCTTTCATTTCTCCTAACCCTTTCTTTTTCGTCCCTCATTTTCTGTGCGATTTCTACTGCATTTTCCGTACCTAACGCCCAGAGAAGGTCTTCCACATTCATGTATTCATCATGGTCGATTCTTTCAACCAAGATATTCACACGTGTTTCCAACTCCTTTAGCTGCATGAATCGTTCAAGTGTAAGAGTTACTGTAACTTTCTGTTCATCCATAAGCGTTCCTCACTTTCTATGTAATTCTTAATCGTATTAATAGACAACTCATATGCAACTCTTGTTTCAATTTCTCCGTTATCCAACTTTTTTGTGTATTCCCGGCTCTGGATGCGTCCTTTCGCAAATATCCTTGTTCCAATTTCTTTTTTAGATGTTTTTCTGGCATATCTGCCCCATACGATTGACGGAATATAATCCGATCTTCCATATGGACGATTCGTCGCAATTAGAAGATCTGAAATTTCTCTTCCAAAAGGTGTTTCCCTGTATGTAGGTTCCTTGCATAGATATCCGTCAATTTCCACATAATTTTCATCATGGTCTAATGGAGAAAACAACTCTTTTGCAGTTACGTTGATTTCTAATTTCCCACGCTTGTTGTATGTACAGATTCCACCATCAACACCAATTCTTTCTCCAACTTTAATTTCTTCCAAATAAGCTTCTGATATTAATACCGGGATCACATCAGATACACCACTTATCCTTTCTGAGGATATGAAGAAACGATAGAATTTTTTTCTATATTTCTCATGTGAAAATTCCGGGCTTTCTACAACTGTTCCAGAAATTATAATTCTGTTCGGCATTTGCATTTTCCTTTCCACTATGCTATACTGAGCATAGAAATTAATATTTGTGTTTCTTATCCCCATGTGCCGTATGGGGATATTTTTTATTTTCTTTTTTCTCTTCTGAACTTATCCAGAGATTTTCTTGCGCCTGTTTCTTTGTGGATCACTTTCAGATAAAAGTCTGTTTCTTCCACAAACATCCACTTTGAAGCGTCCAGATGATGCGCTGTCAAACATTCCTTTTGCCAGCGTGATAATCGTTTGGCTTGCTTCATCTTCTTCCACGCTTTCTGAACAGGAATGAACAGAGAAATCCTGTAATAAGTTCTGCCATAAGCATTACCGCCATTCCATCAAAAAATGCATCAATGTACATTTCCATACCCCCTATCTTTTTCTTGATTTTGTTGGTGATGTTTCTGGTGTCTTTCCATTGTGATACGGATAAGGTTTTTTCTTTTCCAGTTCCCTTTTCCTGTTCTCATACACCATTTCTCTTTCTTTCCGGTATTCTGAATATTTCTCGCATTCATCATGGTGCAGTCCGCAGCCACGATTTTCGCAATCTTTACAAGGTGCCTGTTTCATATTCGTCCTCGTTATCAGTCTCAAACATTGCTTCTGCTACATCAAAATCATCTGTATTGTATTTCTGACATATTTCATCAAGAAACATTAATTCTGCCGGATCATGGTCTATGCCAAGTTCATCCATGATTTCCTGTATTCTGTCCTCACGACTCATTCTCTGCATCTTCCTTTCCAACAAACTTATTCACAAAGTAGATTTGACCTTTCCCGCTTATCTTCGGCGTGCGAGTAATTCTTACACTGCCATCTGGATTCTGAATTGTGCTTTCTTTTACTTCAAACAGTCCCATTTCCAGATATTTTTGTGTTGGCATGTTTCTGGAAGAACCACTTTTAATAAGGTAATTATTCTGTCGTAACCATTCAAATAATCTCTTTTGCCCGATCTGCACACCATTTTGACAAATCAGCTTTGCCAAATCACCGACCAATATAGATGTATGGCTTGTGCTGACCGCATCAGCAAAAATCGTTTTCGGTTTGTCAGATTCGATTTTCTGTTCCAGAAGCATATTGTTGTGTTTCAATTCCTCGATCTGTTTATCAGCAATCTTCAGTGCCCTAGCCATCACCTGTTCCGGTGTGTTCCATGCCTTTTCCAGGTCAATCAGATACTGTCTGATCTTCTTAGCATTTTCATTTTTCTGAACCATGCAAATTTGTTTTGCCATATCAACAGACAATTCATAATCTTGAAGTTCCTGTTTTGCTAGGGTGTTAAAAACTTTACGCCCTGTATAATCTGTGTTTTCTTCAAACCCAAACTGTAGCTGTCTTGCAAACCAATTCGCAAATCTTTCAGTGCTTCCAACCTGCTTATGCAGCTCTCTGGCTGATACTGTCTGTGTATCAAAATTGACCGTGATTAAATCGTTCATCATTCTCCTTTCTTTTTCTCTTTTTGTGATATAATTTCCTCATCATTTGATAAGGATGTGTCAATATGGATAAGCAACAAATTATTCATGATTTAGCAATTGCGTATGCAAATTCTAAAATGATTGAATTTAACCTAGACAAAAGAAGTGCTATTGCGTGTGGAAATGTCTCTATGTCTTTAGAAGAAATTCAGTATCTAAAATCTGCATATGATTTTGCTATCAAGAATCTTTCGGAGTAGTGTTATACTTTTCTCCGAGTAATGCATGGGAAACAGCTTCTTTTATTACCTCATGCTGTTTCTCAGAATCCATTTTCTGCTCGATTCGTTTTAGAGTACCGTCAATACTTTTTAACGTGTTGAGCAGTTTTTTTATATCGTCCATCACATACCCCTTTCTATCGATCTTCTTCGGATGTATCTTCTTTTTTCTGTTCTGCCATGTTTTCAGTTTTTCATTTAATAATAAATTCACAGAATATCATGAACAGAATTGCGGTTTCTGATAACACGAGTGCGATATCAGATAATTTAAATCTCTTCATTTCGCCCTCATATTATTTTTCATCTGTTAATTCCTTGATATCGATGCCAAGTAATTTTGCCACTTTCACTACTTTGTCAAATGATGGTTTTACATCATCCCATTTGCAAATGCTTCCCTGTGAAATTCCGGCATCCATCTCAAGTTTTCTGATAGGAATGTTTTTCTTTTTCGCAATGGATTTAATTTTTTCGTACAACTTCCATATTCTCCTTTCATTTATTTCAGTTCTGAAAAAATCACACATTATCATTGACTTATTTCTGAAAATATTCTATAATTCAAGTTGTCGAGCAAGAATATAAAATAACAATCAGGCATTTTCAATGTCGCTTTTTTGGTGCGATTTTTTCAGAACCTTTAATGTTATTATAAGCGATATTTTCAGAATGTCAATAGTTATTTTTGCGTTTTTTTCAGAATTTGAAAGGGTAAAAATACAATGACTATAAGAGAACGTATAAAACTTCTGTGCAAAGAAAATGGCGTTTCTATAAACAAATTAGAATTAGATTGTGATTTTGCAAAAGGATACGTCAGTAAATTAGATAAAAGTGTTCCAAATTCAGAAAAGCTTCAGAAGATTGCTGAATATTTTAATGTTTCACTGGATTATTTAATGAACGGCGCAGAAGAAAAAAATAACTTCACAAAAGAAGAAGCGCATTTAGTTGCGAAAATAAGAAATGACATCGAACTGTCCAACGCTTTGCAAAAATACTTTGAACTGTCCGATGCCAAAAAGAAACACGTTATTGAATTAATAAATTTATTGAATGAGTGAGGTTTTATATGCAAATTATCAGAACTGGTTATTGCCCTTTTAAGGCTAAAAAAGCATCCATTAATATTGATTATATAGATTCTTCCGATTTGAATAGGCGTTCTTTTACTAAAGGACGTTTTTCTTGTAATACAGAAGAATGCAAGGTAAATAATTGCCCTATTTGGCAAAAGTCTCCTAGCGTAATATATGGTTAATATTTAGATACAAAAGGTTACTCTTTTCTGAAAAAATAACGTTGTATACTATATGTGTACCTTGCTCGATTTCATATTTTACCTTTTACTTTCAATTCTTTTTCTATATCATCAACTATAATGTATATATAATTTAATACATCTGCATCTTCGATTTTTTGAATCATTTCCACGATCTGTTCCCGATAATACTCTTTCTCTTTCATAATATACCGCCCCCGTACATTCTTGCTTATTGATATAATATACCGAACATATGTTCTTGTCAATGTCAAATAATGTCGAAAGTTGCGATATATTTACCACTTTAATGTGTTGATTTATTTTGTTTTTTGTGTAAAATATAATACATACAGCGGGGAACGTGCAAATTTGCGGAAATCACGCTCCCCTGCCAGAACTTGATGTTCTTTTCCAAGAACAATTTAAGTATAATATGCGAAAGGGGAAAACTGAATATGATAAAAAAAGAAAAATTACGAAAAATATCTCGAAAACTATCGGCAGACCAAACAGATTACATGACTGTTTTCAGAGAAAATCTGTTCCAGTACGTTGATGACAAAGAAATAACTCTCACAGAGATAGCAGATAAAGCAGGAATTCCACTTTCAACTATTAACTCTTTCTTGTACGGGAACACTTCCGATCCAAAGTTATCCACTGTTGTCAAATTGTCTCGTGCGTTGGAAATCAGTATTGACGAACTGATCGGAGCTGAAACAATTGCAGATAAGCAAAGAGAAAGTATATCCATCTGCCGGAATTTACCAGAACATGACGTTTACTTGATACGTTGGTTCATCAGATACCTAGAAGATTTGAACAGAGATGCAGACCCTAATATACGTACCGTATCGGTCATGAGACTTGAACAGACCATTCATGGAGATATTAAATTGACGTCTGATTATCATAAAATGGATATATCCGAACTGGATCGAACATATTCAAGCAAGATATTTTTTGGCATCATCTTGCCATGTGATTATTATATGCCTAAATATTCTCCATTAGACGTCCTTTTTGTTGCAAATGACCGGAACCCTACCATTCTGGATGATTGTCTTATTCGTGTAGGAAATCAAGTTTTTCTTGCCACCAGAAAAGTTGAGGAAGGCGTGGCACGTTACTATTCAATCAGAGATGGTAAGTACCGACTAAACGAATCAGAAATAGATGAATTGATCGGTTATATTGCATACAAAAAACCTTTGATTCCGACCAATAATGAGAAATAAGAAAATCCCCGGCTTTTACACCGGGGATTTTCTTTTATAAGTGCAGAATTGCGCTGAATCCTGCTTGTTTCAATTTTTTAATCAATGCATCAGCATTTTTCTTATCTTTGAATACCCCGCACTGAACAGCCCAATCATTAGTGCGTTTCTTTACGATAGCTTCAAATCCTTTTTTCTTCAAAGATTTTGCCTGTTTCTTTGCATTTGCTTCTACCGCAAACGCTCCGCACTGGACAGTGTATTTCATTCCTGTTACAGTTGGTGTTTCTTCTTTTTTGCTATCATCTTTCTTAGTATCCTCTGTTTTCTTCTTCATTTCTTTGTAGACAGATCCATAGATATCCTTTTTCAGTGCATTCAGCGCATCTCCCCACTGACCTGCTCTTGTCCATCTTCCGCCATCATTGTTTCCATACTTCGGATACACTGTATTTAAGATAGCTTCATCACTCTTTCCTGCGCATCCTGCAAACTTCTGTGCACCAGTCTGAGCACCGGAGCGGAACGACATAGACCATAATGTTCCTTTGACTGCCGGATGGCACTTGTCCATATCCAATCCATAGTTCTTCAGCACATATTCCTTTGCCGGCAGATAATACTGCTGGTATGCACAGGTATACTGTAACTGTTCAAATTCAGCTGTATAGTTATCATACAGTGTCTGCCACAGCTTACCAAGCCCTTGATTGTAGATTAATTTGCTACTGCCAGCTCCAAGAGCAATATACGGCTTAAATCCGGCATATCTCTCTGCATTGTACTCTACACAATATTTTAAAAATGGAATCAGTCCATAGCGGTAGTCGAACTGTAATCCATAGGCTTTGCCTGCATCTCCATGGATGCATCTAAGCCCTTCGGATCCTGTCTCACGCTTCGTCCATCCCATCCAGATTTTATCCGTATCGCCTGAATAGGTTGTTTCTTTTTCTGCGTTGGTGTAGAGTGCTTTACCGTGGCAGTCATACACGGTATATCCAACTGGACAATTCTTGATCGCATTATCCAGGATCTCATAAGCATTGAACTGTGTAGTCGGGTCACTCCATACCTTTCGTACACGGAACCATTCTGGCTCTACGATCTCCGGAGTTTCGATCTCTACTTCTGATCCCAGCAGCTTATTAACCTCTGCCACAATCTCAGTCATTCTTCCATACATATCAGCTCCCGGGCATTCCTTGGCTGCGAACCATCTATGAGCAGTCACTACCATTTCGTCAGATTTTGGTTTGTATGCAAGTGTTTTGTTTTTATCTCCGAACCACAGAAGTTTTTTCTTTCCATAACGCTGGCAGATATCTGCCATCAGCTTAATAAGTGACTTAATGGTCGGTTCTGGAATTGTGTATGGATATGTAGATCCAGACGCACACTCGATTGTGACTGCTCTCTGATCGTTGGCATTGCTGGAAGTGCACCAGCTTCTGTTTCCCTCATCTACACATAATCCGATATCACCATCCTTGCCAATTCCATAGTTACAACTAGCCTGAACCGATGACGAAGTAAAGCATCCACAGATACCAGCGGCAGATAGCTGTCCTACAACGCAGTGCGGCGTAATCCTGTCTATTGCCATTGTTCTTTTGCCTGAATGATTCGGGCTTAATAATGTATAAGTTACTAATTCGCTATTACTCATTTCGTACACTTCCTTTCTGTTTTTGTGCTATCATAATACTTTCTTTTTTTGAGTGATTACAAAGCACTTTTACACTATACACTTTAAGTGGCTACTTCTGACTGATTCCTGGTCACTTGTAATGTACTGCATTGTTGTATCTAATGATTCATGTCCAAGCAATTTACTCACATCGACAATATTCATTCCGTGATCCAGTGACACGCTTGCAGTAGTATGTCGAAATACGTGCGGAGTAACGTGTGTCCGCACATCCGATGTTCTCTGCACGATATTTTTTATAATCTTCTCAATACCTGCCTTCCGCAATCTTCCGTACGGCTTTTTCTTGTACACAAATAATGCTAGGTTATTGTCTGTTCGTTCTGCCAGATATTCTTTCAAAGCAAATTCTGCTTTTGCATTCAGGTAGCTTGTCCTGTGCTTACTGCCTTTTCCGAACAGAATCACTTCTTTTGTATCAAAATTCACATCTGTAATATTGAGATGCTCCAGTTCACTTACACGACATCCTGTAGAGTACAGCATTTCAACAATTGCCTTTTCTCTTTTTGTCGTGCATACAGACCGGATCTGCTCTAACTCAAGCTGAGACATTGGTTTCTTATGTTTCCGTTCGTACTTAATTGGTTTGATATTAACCGCCGGATTCTTAGGTATGTATTCTTCTGCTGCCAGCCATGCAAAGTATGTGCAAATCACTGTTCTTTTACCATCCAATGTTCTGTTCGATACTCCATTGATCTTCTGGTAAGTATACAGATATCCTCTGATATCAATCGCACTTACTTCATGTGGTTGTTTCTTTATTGTCATGAAAAAATCTTTCAGTACAATATCGTACAAATACAATGTCTTATCAGATAATCCTGCAATCTTTTTCGATACAATGTAGATCTGCACGCTCTCTGGCACATGATATTCATATTCTACAACATCTGTCTTTCTGTTCTCAATTTCATAGTCCGACAATATGACATCCAGTTTCATTCCTATGATTTTCAGTGTGTCACCGTCTGCATAATCATTCAACATCACAAGCAATTCATTTCTCAGCTGTTCGCGCATAAAAATACCCTCCTTTTTGGGTTCACAAAAGGAAGGTATCGTGTTATACTTATACCGTACCCTTTGTGGTGCTGGAGCTGGACTTTTTGTTTGGTAGACGGGAGTCCAGCTCCCTTTTTTGTGTTTTTTGATACACAAATTATAGCACGAACCGCACCAAAAAGGTACTTTTATTCAATTTTTTTGGTTAACTATAGCCCTCTTTTTTAATAAATTACATCCCCCACTTTAAGCCACAGACTTACGATGATTTCTTTTAACGTCCTCATCACAGGTTTTTGCGTACACCATTGTTGTGTTTACATTTGCGTGTCCTAGCATTCTCTGCACGTCTGTTATCGGTGTATCTTTTCTGAGCATGTCTGTGGCAACGGTATGGCGGAAGAGATGAGGGAACAAATCTCTGCCTATTCCAGATCGTTTTCCAAGGTTCCTGATTACTCTTTCAACAGCTTCCTTTTTTAATCCATTGTGCGGTTTTCTTTCCGATACAAACAAGTATTCAGATTGATCAGTTCTTGTGTTTAGATATTCTTTTAAATATAGGATGGATTTTGCGCTCAAATAGGAAGTTCTATATTTACTGCCTTTTCCAAATAATGTCACTTCTCCTTTTTCAAAACTTACATCTGATATTTTTATATTTAATGTTTTGATTTTCTTTAGTAACAACATTATGATTTGATTGATGTCATTTCATCATAAGTTGTAGTTTCAGTGGCATCTGTAAGCAAATCATTTTCGATAAAACTACATTGGTTAAATAGTTTCCAATAATTCTTCGTACCACCCGCAATAATTGATGGATATACATTTTTTAATCCTCCGCAATTTCGAAGAATTAAGCAGCACGGCATCGGTCTATCTTCATTCTGACTCCTCACTTGAATGTTTAAACTGTCAAACAGGCAATCAATACATTCAATTACTGCGCCTTTTGGGCAAAGTCCTTCGGGTTCGTATCTTCCATTCATCCAATCATAAGGATATGTATTATCATGCCATTGAATACCAGCATCATTTTGTGAATTTAGGAATTTGCAATCCTTAAAAGTGATATGTGAAAAAATACATCCGCCCATACCAATAACAGGACCATTCTTGGGTGAGAAATCTCTACCGTGCCAATCAAAAATGCAATTTTCGATATAAGGTGTTGTGAGACAATTACTTTCAAAATGCAAGCAATATCTCAGATTAGACCCAACGAATTTAAACCCTTTGATTACAGTATTGATGGTTACTGAATTTATGTGAAAAAAACATTTATTGGTACAAGTATCGTTACTTATAGTGTCATATCCAACACCACCATCCCAAATAAAAATACATTTTTCTGGATTGTTACTTTCGGACTTATATGTTACGTATGATTTGGCAATAACACCTTGATAGTCAGAGCCGTTCTGACCTTTGTATTTTTCTTGCAAATCTGTATATGTTCCATCCGCCACGATAATTTCATACTTATTTTTTTTAGAAGCATCAGTAATAACATCATTTGCTTTTAGTACGGTGGCGTATGGTTTTTCTTTTGTACCATTGCCTTCTGTATCACTTCCAGTTGTTGCCACATAAATTTTGTTTATATGTATTTCGCCAAGTTTATTGTCCACTTCATCTTTTGTGTAAACTTCATCTTTTGTGTAAACTTCATCTTTTGTGTAAACTTCTAACCCATCAAAAAAATCTGTTTTACGGTAAGATAAATCTTCTCTAAATACACCAGATACAACATTAACACTCTCGATAGATGTATCTAATCCTCCTTTATAAAAACTCAAACAAAGATATTTTGCATCTGCCGGAATGTTGTGAAATTCTGCAACTTTACCTGTTTGCGTATTGTGACTGGTATATGTACCTTCAATAGACGTATAGTTTCCGTTATTAACATAGCGTGAAGCCCAATCTTGAAATTCACCATATACAATCAATTTGTTGCTATTTACAGGAATTTTTACGGCAATATAATTTTCATTTATTTCCTTAGTTTCTTTTCCGACTTCAATAAAGTTCCAATAATATCCATCAGCGATTTCACATTTTTGCATGATACTAACGGATGATATTTTTTCAGATACTTTATTCAAGTCACCTATATCTCCCTTTAGCTGACCAATGTCTTCTCTCACTTTTGTATCATCGTACACCGTGTCAGTAAAAATCGCATTTTCCGGCACGTCCGAATTCACTGTATGACCATTTACCGTTTCCGATTTTTTAACGATCTGTTTCCCGCTAATTATGTCTTCTGTTTTCTGATACAATTCATTAAATGCCCCTGGAATCGTTTTATCTTGTGTATTGATGTCCAGTTGCTTTTCGGTTGCATCATTTACGATTTTCTTCGATAAATCCGAGATTTTAAGCTGTTTATTCTCATTTCCAATTTCATCGTACACCATTAAGGTATCTTCGTTTTCCGGATTTTCCTTAATTGCATAATGAGTCCAAATTGCCATTATCATCACCTCTATATTTTATTTTGATTTTAATATTGTATCTTGTAATTTTTTGATTTGGTCAAGCATTGCGTCGCAACGTTCTTGCAGTTTTTTTATTTGAGCGTATTGTTTTTGTATCATATGCGTATTTAATGCAATAAATTCTGTGTATGCCAAATTGCATTGCTTATTTATTCCTTGGTCTAACAGATAATTGCTCTCTGAATTTTCTACGTCTTGTTCGTAACCATTTTCGTCTGTTTCAGTTTCCCTGTTCAGTTCAAAAGTAACAAACCCGGCAAAATCTTTAGATGTAAGTCCCGATTCCTGCAACGACTGTTCTACTTCCTGTGCAATATATCCGATATGATGACGTCCACTTCCACCAAGATTGTATCGATATGTTACAGGTCTTAATAAATAAAAAAATCTTTCATATGGATCATTAATATCATGTATATCATTTTTCAAGTTCAGGTCTGATGGCCAAGATGTTGAGCCATTGCACTTGATAGATTGTCCACGAAGATTTAATGATGTCTTATACGTTGACGAACCCGTCCATCCAACTGCAGTATCAAGTCCATTTTCAGCAGCAACGATGAAATCATGGTTTGCTTTATCTTTCCAGACTCTATATAAGGTTCCTTTACTTCCAGAATATCCTACTGAAGTGTTTACAAATACACCATTATGTGTATGCTTGGATGCTGCTTTACCACTTAGTGTATTCATTATATAAGCTATATTGGTATACTTATATTCTCCACTTGCATTCTCTTTATATCGGCAGTATAACTTTCCAGTTCCTTCATTATCATACCAACCGCATTTTTGAGAACCAAGCCAGTTATAATATGAATCTATCTCCCTAAAATATGCGTACCCATTTTTATTAATTTGAAAATGGTTGATACTATTAGGGTTTGATTCAAAATCATATATTGATATTCCATTACCATAGTTTAAAATCAATGAGTCAAGTTCAATATGTCCGTCACGAATTTTAGCCGAACCATAACTTCCAACATTACTTATTCCGTCCGTTCCAACGTACACGCCTTCCGTGCCAGAATCTATGGAATCTGTTCCTTTATATATCGAACTATTATTAATAGTAAATCCGCCAATTATACCTTTATATGCATGAAATCCGTCAGCTCGTACAAAGAACGGCCAGGTATTATTTGCCTTATCGTACACAACCAAAAAATCTCCATTTGCATTCGTCATTGGAGCCATGGTTACTGTATGGGTATCAGTGCTGTACCATATACTTCCTGCGTCAATGTTCCAGCCACCTATCTTTCCAGAACTTGATTCTATTTTTCCGCTAAAAGATCCTGTAGCACCGTTCAATGCCGCACCTGTGATTGTCCCTGTGGCTGTGATATTTTTTGCAAATATGCTGTTTACATCAAGTCTATCTGCGGATATTGTTCCGGTCTTGATATTGGATCCGTCAATTGTGGTTGTTCCGTTCCCTGCCAGACTTGTAATTGTAACATATCCAGAAAGGTCAATCTTGCTGGCATTGATTTTGATTTCCTCGGAAGATTGATTAATGTATGATATAACTTCATTCTTTTCAACCTTTGATTCGATGTCATCCGATGTGGCAACTGACTTTGAAGCAATTTTTAAACTTGAAACTTCAATGTCTATGTCTCCTGTTGTTGAATTAAAATCGAATTTTGATTTTTGTCCAACCAATCGAAAACTTCCATTTGCATACACTTGAAATGGCGTATTCAAATCCATATCAATCGCTCCGACACCCATAAACAATCGATCTGTGGATAAGTATATTTCTCCGTTTTTGCCTGTGACAGATTGTTTATCTGTATATATTGCATACTCTTCAAGCTTGAATCCTGCGATTCTTGCCTGAAAAGCAGATAAATCTGCAACATCTATAGATGCCGCTTGAATTTTCTTGCTATTGACTTCTCCCTCTGGCACGCCATTTAATGCATTTATAACGCCTACAATAGACTCTGTGCCATCATCACTTACTATAATCAGATGTTTTGTTTTAATCGATCCAGAATTGATCGTATCAGCATTAATAGATGCTATTTTTGCTGCTTCTATTGTTGCATCTGCAATCTCTGCATTTGTAATGGATGCTTTTTTGATTCGCCCATTTTCGATCCATGCATTATTTACATTTGCCAGATCGATTTTTGCATATTTTATGTCAGCATCATTGACTTTCAAGAATTTAGATGATAATTCTTCAAATTCTCCGACCTTGGCACGTACATAGTCAAAACTTGCTTTAGTTCCGACAATTTCTTTCACCAGAAACAGTTCTGTGTAGGTTCGATTAACCATTTTGGTTATTTGACCGCCAGATTGTGTGCTTTCTTCCCCAGACCCATAAGACTGAATAGCTGTTAGCAATCCACCATCAAACTCTTGTGTGACACTCATTAATGGGATTTTAATGACATTTCCGTACTTATCATTCAACGTTACAATGTCACCTATATCCATTCTTATGTCACCATAAAAGCTTGTGCTTGCTGGAAGAAAATTCAGTTCTTTAATTGTATTGTAGATGTAATCCAGTCTTTCCTGCGTCATTACAGGATTTTCAAGTGAAATGCTCGTAGTTCCGTCTCCTGCATAAATTGTTTTATCCCCAACAGCACAGGAAATTTTTGAAACCAAAAATATTTCATCTTGCGTGACCAGATCATCATAATATCTGTCAGTATTAATCTCGTAATCTGTGTTTGTGTACCAAACCAATTTAATTGTTCCGGTTCTATCAGCTATTGCAAACCTGCAATACAACATAGCAATGTATCCAAGTGCTTCGCGGTATGTATAACCATTAAAAGGATTTTCATATGTAGTTGTTGTTGTTTCGTTTCCTTCTTCATCCACATCTGATTCAGATATCACTTCTCTTTGTGCTATTTCCACGCCATTTGGAAGATCACTTATATTGATTGGCACTCCCGTTTTTTGAGATATTTCTTCCAATATTTTTTTTGCGTCTATCGGATATTTAAGATCAGAGAAAAAAGCACCAGATAATTTTGATTCAATTCTGTCATATGCTGTAAATGTTACAATCTCATTATCGTTTTTTGGCTTTTGCGCTATAAAAAATCCTAGTGGAACCCATTCAGTTTTTTCTTGATTACTCACAGTCAAAATATTATTACTGCTTATATCTAGTATTTTTTCTCCAAGTATATCCAAAAGCACATTCTCTTCATCTTCTACATCAATTCCAATAAAAATCTGCAATTCAGAATTCTCAATAAGAAAATCCGGCTTCCACATTTCAATTTCCACATAAGAAGAAACAGCACCACCAACAGTGATGCTGTTTTCCGTGCTTTTCATGTAATGTTTAATGCTGATAAATCCTTCTTCCGTTTCGTATTTACCAGTTTTTATTTTCGCTCTGAATGTTCTATTGTCACCAAGTATGGCTTTTTCAAAATTCTTTGTTGTATTATACATTGGTGAAGTTCTCCTGCTTTATTCTTCAATCATAAAAGTTAAGGGTTCCAGTTCAAAACTGTCTAACTTAATTCCGTCAAATAGTTCACAGCTAATTGTGCTTATGTTTAATTCAACTTCAATACTCTGCAATTCCTCTACTTTTTTCAGATATTCTTCTTTTGTTTTTCCCGGACGCATAATAACGCTGATTTCTTTCTTTTTTCTTTTTTCTTTTTCGGCTTCTTTCTTTTCAATTTCAAGAGCTTCTTTTTCAGCATCTACGTCCCTGTATTCTTCAACAATTCCAACAATTGTATCATTGTACGGCTTAATTGCTTTTCTTAGTGCTTCCAAGTTCCGGTTGATTGCAAAACTAATTTTTACTCTTCCTTGCAGAAGCTTTTCTCCTGTTTTTTCAAAAAACTTTTTCTCGGTCTCTTGTAATCTGATAAGAGATTCATAGTTTTTGATGATTTCAATATTTTTCATTTTTGTCGTGCTCATATTCGTTATCCTTTCCTATTGCTCAATTAGATTCACGCTAACATCTGTGTACTTGATTTTTTTAAATTCATCAGCGTAGCTGTATACCGTATAATTTGTTGCCCCTGCATAAAATTTAGCTGTTCTGACAGTTCCATCTACTTTTTCGTATGTAACATCGAAAAATGCCGAGCTAACAGCATTTTTTACTATTTTTGCCTGTTCGCTCGACATTGGTACAAACACAATATTCAGTTTATCTTTGTGTGCGATTATGCTTCCTTTCATTTTTCCATTTGCAGTTCTTCCAGTCTTAGCTGACCATATTGGTTCATCTCCAATTGACAAGCTTTTCACAGGTGGCATTGTAACGCCATTTATTTTAATTTTAGCCATTCAACACCACCTCACTTACACCACAATCGGGCAAACACCAGTTGCCCTTGTGCGCTGATTAACCTGTTCTACAACCACATCTGTCACTTGTCTTCCACCAACATACACATTGATGACTGGGGATGTACCAGATCCTTGTGACTGGCTAATAACTTGTGAAATTGCCGCTACAGTTGCTCTGTACACACCGTCTGATACAGATCCAACAATCTGGTTGTTGTTCATAACAGCTGTGTGACCGCCGATTGTTCCGACAAGTTCCGGTCCCGCTTCTCGTGCAATAAACATTTGCCCTTCGTTAAATAAACCGCCGCTTGCTGCCATTGTTATTGGTGACCATTTTCCATTTTTGTAGATACCACCATCCGCAAAATGTCTACCTGTTCCACCTCCGTAAACCGTCTTGTATTTATTTACATGTGTTGTCGTTATTGTACTGTTAACATTAAGACTTTTTCCTCTGGTGTAACTATTCCACCAACTTTTTACATTGCTCCACCATGTTCTCGCTTGGTTTACAACCCCGGTTGTGAACCCTCCGGCGTATCCTTTTTTCTTATTCCACCAACTTTTCACATTACTCCACCACGTACCTGCTTGGTTGACAACTCCAGTCGTGAATCCTCCGGCATATCCTACTTTAGATCCCCACCAACTTTTTACATTGCTCCACCACGTACCTGCTTGGTTTCCCACAGACGTTGTGAATTCTTTTACTGTTCCAACTTTTCCAGACCACCAACTTTTTACGTTACTCCACCACGTTTCAGAATCATCTTTGACTTTTGCGGAGAACTCAGCAATATCTTGCTTCTTTTTTCCCCAGTAATCTTTTACGTCTTTCCACCAAGTTGATGCTCCATCTTTTACTTTTGCATCAAATTCAACAACTTTATTTTTTACTTTTTCGAATCCAGAAACAATTCCTTTCCAGACATCATCAAATGGAATAAATGGAATAGCCGCTCCAAGTCCTCCAACAATTGCGCCTGCTACTGTTCCAATCCCAGGTATCGCAGATCCTACTGCCGCTCCACCGCCAATTCCCGCAACAATTGCTCCTAACATCTCAAGCGCTTTGGTTGGCATTACTTCTGACAGTCCACCAGTTATACCTCCAACAAGGATACCTGCAACCGTTCCAAGTCCCGGTATTGCCGTTCCAACAGTACCACCAACCACCATTCCTGCGCCTATTTTGCTCAGCATGTCAAATGCCTTGGTTGGCATTACACTTTCGAGCGCATCCGATATTCCTTCAATAATTTCTGTTCCGATCACTATAAATGCAGGAGAACTCATATTGGTAAGTGTAAATGACTGGATAGACAATGCAAAATCCGAAATACTTATTCCACCAACCAATGCAGATGCCAATGATCCTGCCAATAATTGTTGTATGCCTTTAATACCGTTTTTCAGTGTAAATGCCCCAATTAAAACTTCCACTGTATCAAGGTTAAGTGTTCCTAGAAAATCTATTGCGCCCTCCAAAATATCAGACCAAGTAAGATTTTCCAAAAAACCACGTATTGTTTCTTTTATTCCTTTCGCCCATCCATTTATAGATTCTGCCAATTTCTTAAACTCAAAATTTTCAAAAAACTGATTTACAGCATCTGCAAGATTTAAACCAAATTGATAAAAGTCAAATTCCTTCGTAAATGCAAGTGATGCTTCTATTACAGTGTTAAGTGTTCCTGCTACAGTTTTTCCAACTTTTCCAAGAAGGGTTTCGCCCTTTTTCCCTTCAAACAATCCATTTAGAAAATCAGCCAAACCTGTGCCAAATTTTCTGGCTTTTTCATAAATTTCATTCCATGGTATATTATCCATGGCGTTTTTTAGCGCATCTCCGATATATTTCCCGAGTCCCTCAAGATCTTTGATATCACTCTTGTATTTTTCAAAGATGCTGTCAGTCTTAACAATCTGTGCATTTCCGGCAGATGACCCACCGGCACCGCTGCTTCCACCACCAGAACCACCAGAACCGCCACTTCCAGATGAACCACTTGTAGGATCTGGCAATTTCTCAATCTCATCAAATCCCATTAGTGCATCTTTTAATTTCTTTGCATTTTTGGCGGCATTTCCCATACTGTTTCCAGCATTATCAGCGGATGTTCCAATGTTATCCATTCCAGATGCTGTATCATCCAATGTCTGACCACCCGGTGATACCTCAACAGTCCATCCAAAGATTGCTCCTAGAGCATTTGCAATGGTTTCTACGGCAGATGTAACCGCAACAACAACTTTGTTTAAAAACTGAATCACTGGCTTGAATGCGTTAATTAACACGTTACCTACAACAGAGCCAAGTGCTTTGAAGTTTTCAGCAAGAATTCTTACCTGATTCGCCCATGTCATTTTGTTATCGTAATGGCTTTTTATCCACTACTTCTTACAGTTTCCTGTAAGATCGGCGTACATTTTCAACCTTATAGGTTGTCGGATACTCTTGGGAATATTATATTCTAAACTCTTTCCTCAAAAAGAAAGAGCCTAGGTTCAATTCCTACGCTCTACAATGTGCTGTAGCTTTTATTCCACAGCCTTATCTCGGTATTAACTTATTGACTTATCCATTTGTATCCAAATGCTGTTCTATCCTCTTTGTCAATTACTTTCTGTATCCCTTTGTAATTAACTCCAAGTTCTTTTCCTGCATCAGATATTCTGTCATAAACTTTTATGATTTTTCCATTTTGCTTATCTACTTGCGCTACTTTTCTGCCTTTTTTATTTTTTTTATAAACGTTCAAATCTTTTATTGGGAAGTCATTTTCATAAACAAATATAAATC
>ERZ1026880.282-NODE-282-length-27096-cov-12.528605_pt1 | contig 27096 bp, 26 predicted proteins | sample MGYA00380170_ERZ1026880 | MGnify/ENA primary metagenome ERZ1026880 (study PRJEB33269, sample SAMEA4719806) | human gut metagenome | biome: human-associated habitat; feature: organic feature; material: feces | place: Cameroon | collected 2013-10 ...
TCTCAATCACATGCCAGTAATCCGGATGTTTGTAACAAAATGGCATATACGGAAGCGGTTCTCCTTTGTAAGAAAAAAGAGATTCTCCCTCAATCGGCCATTCTTTACATCCATCTTTTTTGCCCTGCATAAATCCCTGCCAGATAAAGTCACTCGGTGTCAGACCAATCGTCAATGTAATATCTTCAAAATAAGAAGCTGCAGTTAAAGCAAGTGTTCCTGTAGTAGATGCCCCGACAATTCCTATCTTCTGATTACCATGTGCTTTTAACCAATCAATTGCTTTTTCTATACGCTCCAGCGGATAATTATGATGTCCATAATCCTTTTTTCCAGGTGACATTGTCATCACATTCACGCCGAGTTTATGTAACCATTTCACAGATGTACGCGCTAGATAATCCTCTGAATCATCTCCGATCATGGCAATCATTGCACAGTCTGAATCTGATTTACATTTCCAGTATGCAGCATAAAATCCATTTTTTTCTGTATCAAAAAACATTTTTTTCAAAAATATCACCTCTAGAAAGTAAATGGACCACATTAGTCCTTTTCAAATATCAGAATCTTCTGCGAAACCTTTTTTGCAATCGGTAGTAACGAAAAAAGTTTATATGCGGATGAAAACAACTCCATACCACGAAGAATATTATCATCTTTTATTTTGTGATACCCTTTCGTCATATTTCCAAGGTCTTCGAAATGATCAGCCCCGAAAACAAATTTTGAGCCTGTTTGCTGTATGGATTTTTCTATTCCTTCTTTCTTTATCCATGTCTTTGCCAGACATTCCATAAGAATATAGGCATTATCAAAGTTATCTTTTATTACTTTTAATATCTTACCATTTTCTTCTGCTGTCAGATACATGGATAATCCTTCAATGATAAAAAGCATTTTTCCCCGCACTTTTACTTCTTTTGGCCATGCAGAATCAAGTGCAGAAATTCCTATCGTAGAAACACGTCCTGATTCCTCGAAAATCTGATTGCGGATTGCTATCGTTTCTGGCAGGTCAAGATTGTACCAGGTGATTTTACCATTATCCATGCGGTAAAATCTTGTATCCAGACCACAGGCTATATTAACCACCGTGCAACCAGGGTTTTTCTCTATATAATTCTTTACCAATTCATCAAAAACGATAGTTCTGGCAATTACCCCTTTTCCCATCGCAGAATCCTTTGCAGCTGCTGAAAAATCATAATCAATTTTATCAACTAATTCTACTGCCTTTGCGTCATAGAATTTATGGTTTTTTCTTTTTGAATATTGAGCTCTGGCATAAAAGCTCTGAAGCATTGTTTCTGCACTGCCGTTGATTGTCGGCTTTATTTTCCCCTTCATTTTATCCTACCTTCCAGCTGATTGCTTTTTCTCGCTCTAAAACAAAATTACGATAGATACCTTCCTGCCTCATTAGTTCTTCATGCTTACCTTGCTGCACAATCTTTCCACCATCCAGTACAAGAATCTTGTCTGCATGTTGAACAGTTTTCAGTCTATGTGCAATCATTATAATTGTTTTATTTTTCGTTAGTTCCTCGATTGCCCTTGTGAGCAGTACTTCATTTTCAGGATCTACATTGGCAGTCGCTTCATCCAAAATAATAATCGGTGCATCCTTCATAATTGCTCTGGCAATGGTAATGCGCTGTCTTTCTCCACCAGAAATAGAAGCTCCACCTTCTCCAATCACAGTATCGTATCCATCCGGAAGTGCCATGATAAAGTCGTGACATCTTGCTTTCTTGGATGCTGCTATCACTTCGTCCATAGTGGCGTCCGAATTGCCAAATCGAATATTATTGGCAATGGTGTCAGAAAATAGATACGTTCTCTGAAATACAAAGGAAAAATTCTTCATTAGGCTGTCGTAGCTATATTCCTTTACATTTTTATTTCCTAGAAGCACATTTCCTTTCTGCACATCCCAGAATCTTGCCATCAGATTGCACAATGTTGTCTTACCACTACCGCTTGGGCCAACAATAGCAACTGTATTTTTCTCCGGAATTGTCAGGCTTACATCATCGATGATTTTTCTCTTGTCATAATAAAAATTTACATGTTCTAGTCGAAGACTATAATCAGAAGGTTCTATATCCATTCCATCGATATCCATAGTCTCAGTCTCAAGTATTTTATTCACCTTATCCACACCAATATTGATTGAGCGAATAAGTGTGGAATATATTCCTGTACTATCCAACTGTTCAAACAGGACATAGGAACAGATTAGCATCATTAAGCAGTCTGGCAAAGACATGCTTCCATCAAAATAAAACCATAAAGAAGCCATGCAGATTACCACACCTGTCAGTTTGTTTGTAACAGACTGCAGGAACACAAAAACTACAGAAGGAATTTCCATCGCAAAATTTGCTTTCCTGGATTCCTCAATCGCACCTCTTACTTCTGTACTCGTATTCTTTGTTAAATTGTAATTTTTGACTTCGGCAATTCCCTGAATATATTCTAGCACTTTAACAACTAGATTTTCATCCGCTTTTATTTTTCTCTCTGACACATTGACTTCCGCTTTTTGCATCGCCCCATTTACAAGCATAAATATTACAAGACCTGTCAAAGCAATAAGTCCGATGCGCACATCAAATGCAAGCATCATAATCACAATAATTCCTGAAATTAGAATTCCCTTCGTAGAAACCATAACAACCCTTGTTGCTATATTAGCCATACTATCCATCGTATTAGTTGTTACAGAAGCAATTTCTCCAAGACTATTTGCGTTAAACCATCCCATTGGTAAATAGCGCAAATGCTCTGCAATCTCCATTCTCTTATTAGCACAGGTGCGATATCCTGCTTTTGTCTGCATCATGGTAGTTTTCATATTGATAAGTATAGTGACTACAACAGAAACCACTAACACACCAAGACTTGCATATAACGTCTTGTTTGTAACCTGTTTTAAAAGTAACGCTTTTAGTACAATATACACTGCAGGAATTCTTATAGCCGAACATAATGCACTAATTACGCCAAGCCAAATTGATCTAATAAATAATTTTTTGTTCTCTTCTCCACTAAAATCAAAGAACTTCTTAAATACGGCTATCATTATACACGCACCTCCTCATCACTGTCTTTCACACTCATATGAGCTTCCCACATTTCTTTGTACAATGAACAATTCTCAAGCAGTTCATCCTGTTTTCCCCTTGCTATTATTTTTCCATTCTGTACAACCAAAATCTGATCTGAATCTGCAATGGTAGAAAGTCTGTGTGCAATCATAAGAAGTGTTTTTCCCTGTACTAGTTTTGCTAAGGACGCTTGAATAACTGCTTCATTCTCTGGATCGGTATAGGATGTTGCCTCATCTAAGATAATAATTGGTGCATCCTTAAGCATAGCTCTCGCAATTGAAATTCTCTGTCTCTCTCCGCCTGATAGATGTCCACCGGAAGAACCGCAGATTGTTTGATAACCATTCTCCAATTTCATAATAAAGTCATGACAACCACAAGCCTTTGCTGCTGCCATTACTTCTTCATCACTTGCTTTTTGCTTGCCCATACGAATGTTATCCATGACTGACTGATTGAATAGATAATTATCCTGCGATACATAGGCGATTTTCTTAGTACACTCTTCTAAAGGTAATTCTCTAAGATCAACACCACCAATCTTGATTGCTCCATCTTGCACATCCCACAAAGATGCAATTAATTTTGCAATAGTAGATTTACCACTTCCAGATGGTCCCACAAGAGCGTTGACAGTGCCAGGTTCTAACTCTAAACTAACACCATGTAATACCTCTTTGTCTTTATAAGAAAAATGTACATTTTCCACGACTACCTTGTTATTGAGAGGCCGTTTACCAATTGTTTCTGCTCTATACAAATTTACTTTTTCAAAGATAGATGTAACATCATTCATCACAACTGTAATCTGTGCCAAATCATCCGTATACGAAAAAACTGTAATCAAAGGTTGCATAACACCAAAAGATAAAACGATTGCCGAAATAAACGCAGCCGTATCCAATGTTCCATTCATTGTCAAAATGCATCCTATCGGAAGTAATCCAAGCAATGTCGCTGGAAATATTGCCATTCCTGCGCTTTGTCCAAAGATACATCTTTGCATCCAATCAATAAAACAATCCGCGCCTTCCTTTGCTGCATCGACGAATTTTGCATAGCTAGTCTTCGACTGTCCAAATGCCTTAATAACCTCAATACCGTTAATGTATTCTACAGCTGTATCATTTAATGCCTTAGTAGAATCAACCGTTCTTTGAAAACTCTTTTCATATCCACTAAACATCGTCATAAAACAGCCAACTCCGATTGGAAGCACAATCAGCATGGAAAGTGCCAAGCGCCAGTCTAGAATAAACATCAGCACAAATACCGCAATTGCGCCACAAATATTCGATGTAAATTCAGGTAAAATATGTGCCAGCGTTGTCTCAATGGAATCCACTCTCTCCACAATCGTATTTTTATAACTTCCTGATGATTGTTCCAATACAGTTCCAAGCGGAAGTTTTGTCAACTTATCAAGTAATCTTAGACGGATGTTTGCTAAGACTGTAAAAGTTGCATGATGCGATATGCAAGAAGATATTGAATGAAATGCATATCTTGCAATCCACCACATACCCATATAGATGCATTCTTTAATACACCATGCTCTAGTAGCTGTTCCTGCTATTATGTTTTGAATCAACTCAATCATGATTAAGTAGGGTACAATAGAGCATGCGACTCCAATAAGTGCTGTAACTACACTTACGACATACTCTTTCCTTTTTGCCCCTGCAAAATCCCATATCCAACTAGCAGTCCCTCTTTTCTTATCATCTCTTTTAACCTTAGACATAGTATTCCTCCTGACATAATAAGTTAATATTTGCAGTTAGTATCAACTAACTTATAACTTTTAAAAAATGTCGCTTCTGCGACAATCCTATAATCCCGTAATCATCCTCCAACCTGGGGTGAAAAAATCCATCATTGTTTTCAAATATCCTTTGGCATCTTCTTTCGAATATCCATGTTCAATCGGTTGAAACAATGCACTCATATATGCACTGATCAGCATATGCATCTCATCTCTATTGACATCGTAGGTCTTTATTCCTTTTTCACGACAAACAGTAAGAAATGCCATCATTTCATCCGTAGAGGCTTCCACCATATCATGAATATAGTTCTCATAAGAAGTCCCACCAGAGCAACAGATAATTAAACGGAACACTTCCGGCATCTGATACATCACATCAAGTATTAATGATCCATCATTTATACCGTTAGTGCTATTCCACATTGCTTCAAATGACTCTTGGTTTATTGCCTGATAACTAAACTGTTTATGTTTTGTACTCCACTCATCAACCAATGCAATGCCCGGTTTTACAAGTTCTGCAAACATATCCTGTTTATCTTTAAAATGACGATATAATCCGGCAGATGTCATCCCAACTGCATCAGCAATAGATTTCATAGATGCCTGCTCAAACCCTTTTGTTAAAAACTCATGCATAGCAGCTTTTACAATTTTTTCATGTGCCTGCGTTTTGTCTCTTGGCAATATTATCACCGCCTTTAGTTAATGATATTAGCTAACAACATTAGCTTAAACATTTTTCTTACTCGTGTCAAGATGATTGTAATAAACAATTATTTAAACCAAAAGAATGATTTCTCTCTCAAAAGGCTTAACAAAACAGAATATGCAATTATGATTGATATTTTCTCAATTATTAATTTGGTAACGTCTAGTTTTGCCATAGATTTTCAACCCTTTCTGGATTTATTATCTATTTTTAACTCTCTTCTTTAAATACGGTATTTATTTGACGGTTACTATCCAATCAATGAAATGCATAGAAGGTTACAACAATTCTTGAAAATGCATTCTGGATTTAACAGAGAACATCTTCAGGACTGCTGCAACCTTTTTGCATTTATTCATAATGGTAATGAGCCAGCATTAGTAAAGGTATATGAATTAATAGAAATGGGATTATCAAAACCTATTTTGTACAGATATCGTAAAAATATTGAATGATTTTCTCGATAAATAAAGGTTTTTATAACTTGTTCTGCCAACCCTGTGAAGAGACGGTATTAATTAAAAAAATTAAAAGCTAGAAACTTTGCGTTTCTAGCTTAATGACATTGATTCAGATCAGTCTTTTGAACCCTTTCTTACAATTCAATACTTTCATGATTTAACCCAAAGGTAATACTTCTACTAGATGGCAGACTGTGGAATCTTCTCTAATTGCATTATCATTTGCCTTATTTAATGCTTCAATGATTTTTTCATCTTCTACGATTTCAAACTTGATACGTGCGCCAACATTACGTTCCATTTTTTCTTTAGCAGCTGGATCATACTGATATAAAGCTAATACGCCTGTCTTATTTTGTTCGAGATTTAACTTTGTCTGGTTATCAGATAAACCCAATGCAAAGTATCTTTCTCCGTCCAATTCCATTGGTAATCCCGGCATGAATACAGCCAAGTTTGGAAAACCATCTGGATTTACAGTTGCAATTGTTGGAGCAGCCTGATAGCTAGCCATTACATTCCATAATGCATCATCCGTTAAAGCACTGTCCTTATAGAAATACTTTCCTTCAGAAGCACCTGTAAATGTATCTGCAACAGTTGTATCATCTGATACACTTGTCTTAGATGACTCTTTCACAGAAGCGTTATTAGCGCATCCACCTAATTCAATACTGCATAACAATATACTCATTTTTGAGCAAATAAAGTTATATTTTTAATTACCCATTTATTGGGTTCATGCCAATATTGGAACCTGCATATTTTGAGCAATTAGGGTGCACCCTGTTTGCACGTCAAAAATATAAAAATCCATTAACTTTCTATAGAAAAAGAAGTACATAGAATGACATTTCTGTCACTCTATGTACCTCCGTTGTTTGAGGTGTTGAAATTCATTCAATTCCTCATGTTATTTGAAAATCAAATTTTTGTCACCTCATCCAATTTTAGAGCGCCTTTTTTAATCAAATATTGACATCTGCTGACAACGAAGCGCTGCAGGATCCAAATCAAATTCTGCCGGTTCAAATCTAGGACATACACTTTCAGAATTTGAAATCACAGAAGAAGCAACTCTTGTACCAATTTCACAGGATTCCTTTAAGCTCTTTCCATATGTCAAGCCAACCGCAACACCTGTAAAGAATCCATCTCCTGCGCCTGTTGTATCAATCACCTGTGTCTTCTGTGCTGGAATATGTCCATAATTCCCATGTTCATCAACATATACAGCACCCTTTTCACCAAGTGTCACAACAAAGTTAGAATACTGTGCTGTTTTCGCATGCTTTGCGATAATTTCGGCAAGTTGTTCTGGTTCATATTTCGAATAATCTTCAGAGAATAATATACTTGCTTCCTGATCATTACATACAACACACCCTGTACGCTTCATCAGATCCCTTCTTTCCATCGCAATCGACATATTACTTACAACGGCATACACTTTAATCCCATACTTATCTGCCAATGCAAAAATACGATTCAAAATATCAGAATTCATATCAATTTCTACGACGATACTATCAGAAGAAGCAAAGATTTCATCTCCATGCTCATCTAGAATATTTGCGATTTCTGATAAGTCTGGACGCTGTGAAATAGAAGCAACAACATCTCCAGCATTATCAAAGATGGCAAGCCATGTACCTAGTCCTCCATCCGCTCTACGAATATATTTTGTATTCACTTTATGTCTGTTGAGCTTTGCGATAACATCACTTGATGTACCACTGTCATCAACAACACTCACAAATGTTGGTCTTAATTCAAGATTTGCGATATCTTCCGCAACATTTCTGCTAACACCACCATGTACCTGCAACACTTTTCCAGCATTTCTACCTGATGGAATATATTTTTTATTCGGATATCCTTTCACATCCACAAAAACTGCACCAAAAACTGTAATAGGCATTTCATTTCTCCAATTCTTTACCAAAAGGATACAAGAAATTTACATAAGACACAACATTATGGATGCATACTTTCAATAAACCAGCGATTCTTCTCCAAGAAAAGATTTCTTCTTTGTCCACAGATCATACAGACATATCGCACCCCACATCCACCAACTTGAGATGCTCTTCTTTCTTTGCTTAATACCTTATCAATCTGATAAGACATTCCGTTATCCCAGCAGACATATAATGGAACAATATTTCCATTCTTTGTTTGTTTTACGACGACATCAACATATCTTTTATATAGTTCCATACACTTATCCTTTCTCCATCATTATATGAAAATATATGAGCATTACAATATTAAATGCAACACTTTTTAAACAAATATTTGATAAATGTGCATAAGAAAGCTAAAATATATGTATGACATTACAAGAAGTAATATTGGAATATAAACAAAGATCAGGATTATCCACTTCACAAATTGCCTTGAAGCTAGGTGTTGCCCGTTCTACTGTCATGCGATGGGAAAAAGGAGAAGTTACACAGATTACATCCAAAGTATGTGCAGCATTAAGCAAGACTGTCGGCTATGATGTAACACCGCTTCTGAAAGGAAATGATGGACGTATCAAGATCCCAGTTGTTGGATATGTCAAAGGTGGCTATGACATGTTCGCAGAAGAAAACTATCTAGGAGAAGAAGATGCCTCCTTAGCGGATAAACAATTAGGTGACTATTATTTAAAAGTGGAAGGTTCTTCAATGATTGGCGTTGGTATTATGCCTGGTTCCCTTGTTCTTGTTCACGCAACAAACCATGTGGAAAGCGGTAAAATCGCAGTTATCATGATCAATGATGAAGTGACTGTAAAACGATTCCTTTTAAAGAATAAGATGGTTATCTTAGAAGCAGCGAACCCGGAAGTTGAAAATCGTTACTTTACACCACAGGAAGTTCGTTCTTTACCCGTCCGCATCATTGGAGAAGTCATTTCTGTAAAAACCTATCTATAACAAAAGGATGTATCGCTTTTGATACATCCCTTTTCATTTCATTCAGCTAATAATAGATGACGATAGCTTGTTACACCAGCAGCATGATAATCAATACCTGTTAATTTTGGATTTTGCAGTGCTGTATTACCTGCCTGATACAGAGGAACGATTGCAACATCTTCACTTACAAGCAATTTCTCTGCTTCTGCGAAATCTTCCCATCTTTTTGCAGAATCTGCAGCATCTGTAACTTCTGCCTTTGCAAGCAAAGCATCATAGTCACTAGATACATATTGTCCAGAATTTGATGTTGATTGAGAGTTGAATAAATCCATATATGTCTGTGGATCAGCATAGTCAGGACCCCATCTTGTCAAACCAATATCATATTCATGGTTATTCATATCTTCCATTCTGCTCTTCTTTGGTTCACACTTCGCTGTAATTGTGAAGCCAGTCTTTTCTAAAGCATCCATGATATATGCAGCAACATTCTTAGAAACATCTGCATCTTCATACAATAATTCTAGAGAAATGGAATCTACACCAAGTTCCTTGCATGCATCTGCATATTTTTCTTTTGCCTGATCTGTATCATAAGAAAGTGTAACTTTACCCGCAGCATCACGATAATCTTCTCCAGATTCATTGATTGCGGTTTGTTTTGTCACAAATCCATCCAATGCAACTGAGCCATCTTTCAATACAGAATCACACATTGCACTCGTATCAATGGAATATGCAATAGCTTCACGTACACTCTTATTTGCTAGATATTCATTGCCAAAATTGAATGAGAGATACCATGAGAAACCAGATAAATATGTAACGAGATCATCACGATCCTTATAGTCTTCAATGACTTCACTTGTCAGTTTTACATAATCCAGGTTGCCTGCTTCATAGTCAAGAATTGCAGACTGCCCCTGGATGCAGCGGAATGTAATATCATCTACATTTTCTGTATAGTTGTCTTTATCCCAGTAAGAATCATTCTTTGTAAATGTATAGGAATCCCCAACTGTCCAGCTGGACATGATATATGGACCACAATAGAGCATATTGTCACTGCTTAATGCGTACTGATCACCTTGTTCTTCAACATATTTTTCATTCAAAGGATACAAAGATGGGAAAGACATCAATGTCAGGAAATAATCACAAGGAAGTGAAAGTTCCACAACAAATGTATAATCATCTTCTGCTTTCCATGATTTTGCATTTGTTGTATTTGTAGAAGCTGCTGTATCAATCAAGAATGCATAGTCACTTACTGTATTTGGATCAATCAGACGATTCCACGCATAGACAAAATCATTCGCTGTTAGAGCTGAGCCATCACTCCACTTCGCATCTTTACGTATATGGAACGTATATGTCAAATCATCATCACTGATATCCCAGCTTTCTGCTAGATCAGGCTGTGCAATACCATTGCTGTCAAGCTGTACTAGACCAGCCATGCATAAGCCAAGAGCCTGAAAAGATGTCCCATCTGTAGCAACAGAAGAATTCATACTTGAAATATCTGTGTCTGAAGCAATCGCTACAGATTTCGTAGAAGTAATTGCTGTAGAAGCTGCTTTGTTCGATGAATCACATCCACAAAGTAAAGCTGCCGCAAGAATACTGACAAATATCTTTTTCATAGTCTTTCTCCTCCTATTAAAAATATGCACTCATTTTAATGAGTACATATTCAAGAAGCAAGAATAAATTGTAATTGTTTTCAAATATTATGTAAATTATTGCAATATAAATTGAAAACTTTTCATAAATTATTTCTCGTAGTCAATACAAGCTCTGCTAACCATATGTTCTACAACATAGTTTTTAAATGTTAAATGAATTGGATCATTCTGATACGAATTCAAATCATCTATTGTTTCGAAATCATAAATCAAGCAAAGATCATAGTTATTCTCAGGTGCACAAGAAGCATTCACAACTGTCTTTCCACCTTTTGTAGAAGGCAATGCATGCAATGGTTCTGCAAGTTCTAATGCTTTCTGTAAAACTGCTTCATGATCTTCCTGTTGAAGCTTAAACATACAGACATGCTGGATCATACGCCTTATCCCCTGATTTCAAATAAGTAATGATATAAAGCACCAATCATATTTGCATCATTACCAAATTCACAAGTCACAACTTCTGGTAAAGTAGCTGGCATGAAAGCACCAGCTTCATCATAGTATGCATGCAGTTTCTTATGTAAAGATTCCATGAGTAATGGCTGCTTACTGATACCGCCACCAATCGCAACACGTTCAACATCCAATACAAACTGTAAAGAAACAATACCAGCAGCTAAAGATTCACAATATTCATCAATCGCATCCAATGCTTCCTGTTTTCCTTCATTTGCATCTGTAAACAAGATTCTTCCATTCATTCCTTCTGGATCAACACCAAGTTTCTTTGCATAGTTATCACACATGATACCAACACCATTCACTCTTGCCCACATCTTTGTCGGATCATACTTGCCAGAAAGAAGCGTTGTTGGAATACCAGAATACTCACCTGCCGCAAAAGTAGAGCCACGGTATACTTTCCCATCAATGATAACAGCACCGCCAATACCAGTGCCTAACACAATGACTGTACCATTAGAAACACCTTGCATGCTTCCCTTCCAGATTTCTGCAGCTGCTGCAGCCTTTGCATCATTTTCAACCGCAAAGTCTACAGGAATAATTTCATGCAGTTTATCCTTTAAATTCACACCATTAATGTAATTCAATGCACCACTTGTATAAAAATATCCTTTTGTCGCATCAATCTTGCCAGGTGCACTCATTGCGATTGCTTCAATATTAGAATCAGCATACTGATCATAAATACCTTTGATAGTCTCTAAAAATGCATCTAATCCATCATATGGTGTAGGTACTTCACCCTTTTCCTTGATTTCTGCATTTTCATCCATCATTGCATACTTGATGTTAGTACCGCCAACATCAATTGTTAAATAATTGCTCATATTTAATTCCCCTTTAGTTTTCTTTACTTCTATTTTATATTTCATCCGCTAAAAAAACCACACAAAAAAAGACGGTTATCCATAAACCGTCAATTTCATTAGAAATCTACTTCATCAGGATCCAAACCAGAGCCGCCAAAGTTCTCCAATGCATCGATTCATCTTTATATACTTCAAAATGTTGTAGATTCCTTTCATCTATACTTATCCAAGCGCAACATCCAAAACCATCATTAAACTAAACCCAACCGCAAAGAAAACTGCACCAATATTAGAATGTTTTCCTTGTGACATTTCAGGTATCAATTCTTCAACAACTACATACAACATTGCCCCGGCAGCAAAACTCAACAGATACGGCAGCAACGGTATAATTCGCTGTGAAATCAATATTGTCAATACTGCACCAATTGGCTCCACAACACCTGAAAGAACACCACCCAAAAATGCTTTTCCTTTGCTTACGCCTTCATCTTTCAACGGCATTGATATAATTGCTCCTTCTGGGAAATTCTGAATTGCTATACCAATGGATAAGGCAAGTGCACTCGCTGCTGTAATTTGTGTATTTCCCGCAATAAATCCAGCATACATAACACCCACTGCCATTCCTTCAGGAATATTATGTAACGTCACTGCCAGCACCATCATCGTTGTACGATTCAGTTTACTTTTTAATCCTTCAGCTTCATTACTTCCTACATGAAGATGAGGAATCAGATCATCTAATGCAAGTAGAAACAGAACACCAGTCCAAAAACCAACAAATGCTGGCAGAAAAGAAAAAATTCCTAAATGTTCTGATTGTTCAATCGATGGAATCAATAAACTCCATATGGATGCAGCTACCATAACACCTGCCGCAAATCCAGCAAGGGCACGATGTATAGATACACCAAGCGTATTCTTCATAAAAAATACACAAGCTGCACCAAGTGTTGTTCCAGCAAACGGAATCAATATACCAAGAAATACTTCCATACGTTATTTCAATTCCTTTCTGTTGTTTTCAAAACTATTATTTTATTTGATATATTGCGCACAGCTGGAATCTTACCAATCACACGATACATAGGATGCAATTCTTTCATTCCTTCCACTAAACTGAGTTCATTTTGAAATGTAAAATCAGACAATAAATTATGCAGCTGCTTTCCATTTTTTATGCCCCATGTGAATTTTGCATTGCTACCTGCAATCGATTTTTCCTTTACGTGTTTCACAACAAATGGAGACATCGTTTCTACCATAACTGTTACGTTTTGAAAGGATTGATCAATAATTGAAAACATTTTTTTCACATCATCTTCCTTCAAATACATTGTTAATCCTTCAATAATGACTAGAACATCTTCATTGTGAAAAGTAATATCATCCACATACGTTTCATCCATTGCAGATTTTGCAATTTGATAAACTGAGCCTGTTTCACTCAGAAACCTGCTTCTTACGTTCATTGTTTCTGGTAAATCAACATTGTACCAACGCAAGTATTTTCCTTGCATTCGATAACACCTTGTATCTAATCCACATGCAATATTGATAACAATTGTGTTTTTATGATTTTCTAAATATTGTCTAACCATTTGATCCAATACTATTGTTCTAGCGATAACCCCAGAATACATAACCATATCTTGATCAGCTTTAGAAAAGTCATAGTCTATCTTTTCCACAAGTTCAACCGCAATATCATCTCTAATTTTATGGTCAGGTTTCCTTGTTTCTTTTGCCCTTGCATATAAGGTCTGTATCATTGTTTCCGCTACACCTGTTACGCTGACTTTTTCTTTCATTATCTCTCACTCGTTTCTATTGGCTTTCTAACAACACAATGCATTCGCATTCCTTTACAAATTTCAAATTTTTCGAGTTTCAATCCAGATTTTTCACAACATTCAGAAATCAATTCTCTTGTAGGAACACGAACATCTCCATGTCCAAATAGATTTGCTAGAGGCATTTCTAATGTATTCATCAGCCATATCAAAACTTTATTTTCACTAGTTACATCACGTAGAATTAACCTTCCATTTGGACGCAGACATCGTTTCACACTATTAAAGAATGCCTGTGGATCAGGATAATGATGAAAACTCATCGAACAGATAATTGCATCAAAGCAATCATTTTCAAACGGAAAGTTTTCACAATCCCCTACAACAAACGTTGCATTTGGGATGTTTTTCTTTTGTGCCTGTACAATCATTGCTGGTGTTAAATCTAGACCTGTATAGTGCCGTTTAGGATATTTTTCTGACAATAAAGAAATCATTAGTGCAGGGCCACATCCCGCATCTAGTAAATCTTGAAATGGTTCTTTTTCTAATTCTTCAAGAATTTCTGGATAATCTTTTTTACACATCTCATAAATTCCCGCATGATTACTTTCATATCTTTCTGCAGCTTTTGTAAATTCATCAATAGATAGTTTTTTATATTCTTCGTTTTTCATACAATTCTCCTGTTATGTAATTATGAATTTAATACGTTTCGTTGTTAGTTTCAACTAACTTTTAGAATTAAAAAAACCATAACAGAATTAACTGTTATGGTTGTAGGAAGCAATGATTTTTTTACCTGTTGCCAAACCTTCTGGTGTGAGATATACGATTCCGTAATGTTCTTTGACTAATAAACCATCATCGGACAGTCTTGTCAGCATCGCATGTACAGAAGGACGGGTAACATCTAATTCCTTTGCAATCTTAATAGAACGAATTCCTTTTCCTTCAGGATCCATTTCCACCATTTTTGCAAGATACTTCTTTTTCGCTTCACTTAAGCAACGACGCTGCATACACCTAACCTACGCAGCTTGTTCAACAACTGCTTTATTCTTGTTTGGATCTGGTCTAAATAAGAGATAGAGATATACCGCAAGAACGATGATTGCCGCAATTGTACCAATTCCGAATGCAAGTTCACCAGTAATCAATCCACCAAACTGATATACCATCAATGTAACTGCGTATGCGTTGATATTCTGGAATGCAATAGAGAACCAGAACCATCTCTTATCATTCATTTCCTTCGCTGTAGAAGAAATTGCTGCTAAACATGGAGAATCATAGATATTGAATACAAGGAAAGAAATTGCCGCAATACTTGTTGGGAAGAATGATGCAAACTGCTGATGCATTGAAATTTCATATTCTTCAACTTCACCAAGACCACTCAATACACCCATTGTAGAAACAATACCTTCCTTAGCAACGAAACCAGATAAACTAGAAGCAACTGCCTGCCATGTACCAAAACCAAGTGGCTTGAAAATCCATGCAATTGCATTACCAATAGAAGCGAGGAAGCAATATTCAGTATCAACAAGTCCAAATGTCCCATCCTGGATACCAAAGGAACCAAGGAACCACATTACTGCACAACATAGGAACAAGATTGTACCAGCCTTCTTCAAGAATGCCCATACTCTTTCCCAGACGTGAAGCAATACACCCTTAACAGAAGGAATATGATATGCTGGAAGTTCCATAACAAATGGTGAAGGATCACCAGCGAACATCTTTGTCTTCTTTAAGATAACACACATTACAATAACAAGTGCAATTGAAGATAGATAAATCACTGGAGCAAACCACCATGTACCTTCTCCAAGCAGGTAACCTGCAATCATTGCAATGACTGGAAGTTTTGCCCCGCAAGGAATCGTTGTTGTTGTAATCATTGTCATACGACGATCTTTTTCATTTTCAATTGTACGTGTAGCCATGATACCTGGAACACCACAACCCTGTGAAATCATAAATGGAATAAAGGATTTACCAGAAAGACCAAACTTTCTAAAGATTCTATCCATGATAAATGCAACACGTGCCATGTATCCACAATCTTCCAGAACAGAAAGGAAGAAGAAGACAATTGCCATCTGAGGTGCAAAGCCAACAGGCGCTGCAATTCCACCAATAATACCATTTACAACAAGAGATACGACCCAATCAGCTGCACCAGCACTTTCCAGTGCCCCCTGCACTGCAGGCTGGATCCATTCTCCAAACAAGACATCATTTGTCCAGTCAGTCACTACTGTACCAAGTGTAGCGACTGCTACCCAGTAGATAAAGAACATGACTGCCGCAAAGATTGGAAGTGCGAGCCATCTATTTGTTACGATCTTATCGATTTTATCAGATACAGATAACTTTCCAGCATTCTTCTTTACATAGACATTTTTTAATAATGCTGCGATATATTCATAACGTTCATTTGTAATGATTGCTTCAGAATCATCATCTTCTTTATCTTCTACTTTGCTGATGACAGATGCAATAGAATTCTGAACATCACTTGACAGCTTTACATCTTCAAGAACCTTCTCATCTTTTTCAAAAAGCTTGACTGCGTACCATCTCTTCTGTGCATCAGTTAAATCTGCATAAGATTCAATGGAAGTCAGTGCATCTTCGACATCCTTTGTATATGTCATAGGTGAAGGAAGAGATTTTGATTTTGCTGCTAAAATTGCTTCTTCAGCAGCCTTCTTGATTCCCTGTCCCTTTAAAGCAGAGATTTCAACAATCTTGCATCCAAGACGCTTGCTTAATTCAGCAATATTGATATCATCTCCTGACTTCTTCACAAGATCCATCATATTCATCGCAATGATCATTGGAATTCCTGTTTCTGCTAACTGTGTTGTCAGATACAGGTTTCTTTCAAGGTTAGTACCATCAATGATATTTAAAATAACATCTGGCTTATCACCAACAAGATAATTTCTAGATACAACTTCTTCCAATGTATATGGAGAAAGTGAGTAAATACCCGGCAAGTCTTGAATTGTGACATCTGCATGTCCTTTCAGCTTACCTTCTTTCTTTTCAACTGTTACGCCTGGCCAGTTACCAACATACTGGTTGGAACCAGTTAATGCATTAAACAATGTCGTTTTACCGCAGTTTGGATTTCCTGCCAAAGCAATTCTAATTTCTGACATGTCGTTCCCCTTTTCTTACTTCACAAGTTCAACTTCAATCAACTGTGCATCATCTTTACGAAGAGATAATTCATAGTTTCGTACAGTCACTTCTACTGGATCTCCTAGTGGAGCAACTTTTCTAACATAGATTTCAACACCCTTTGTAATGCCCATATCCATGATTCTTCTTTTCACTGCTCCTTCGCCATGGAGTTTTACAACCTTCACAGTGGATTTTACTTTTGCTTCTTTTAATGTCATGTGTATCCCCTTTCCACTAGATCATGATCTTACTAGCCATAGACTGGTCTAGACCAAGTCTTGTTTCTTTCACGTTCACAATCAGATTGCCACCGTTTTTAGAAACGATTTGAACCTTTCCACCTGTCACAAATCCAAGATCTTCCAGATGTTTCTTTGTTTCAGGTTTTCCTTTTACTAACTGAATTGTTACTTCTGTTCCAATTTCTGCAAATGTTAAAGGTAACATATACTGCCTCCATCTATGGTTAGCTTCATCTAACACACAGTTAGTTTAGAGGAACTAACACTGTACGTCAATAGTTTTTTCTATTTTTTTCATGTAAACGTTTTCGTATAGACATAAAAAATAACCAGATGTCTTCCATCTGGTTACTCTTCTTCAAATTCAATTTTGCCATCTTGCATGGATTTGATCTTTGCCAATGATTCAACACGAATTCCTTTGCTGCGTGTCAGTTTACCACCATCCTGGTAGCTCTTTTCAATACAGATACCAACACCTGCAACTTCAGCATTTGCCTGTTTTACAACATCAATCAGTCCCTGCATTGCTAATCCATTTGCCATAAAGTCATCAATAATCAAGAAACGGTCATTTTCATGCATATATTTCTTAGATACTGTAATTGTATATTCACGATTATGTGTATAAGAATACACTTTGGATGTATATACATCAGATCCAAGATTTGTAGACTGTGACTTTTTCGCAAATAAGAGTGGAACATCAAATGCATCTGCAACAAAGGATGCAATTGCGATACCACTTGCTTCAATTGTTAATATCTTCGTGATATTTTCATCTTTATATAAGCGATAGAATTCCTGCCCAATCTGCTTCATTAAATGAATATCAATCTGATGATTTAAAAAACCATCTACTTTCAGGATATTTCCATCTAATATCTGCCCATCCGCTTTAATTCTTTCAACTAGTTCCTTCATAAATCGTACAACTCCGTATATTTCCTTGTTAAATATTCAATATATACATTCACATCAAAAGATGCACCTGTTGCCTTCTGCATGATTTCATCCGCATCATACATACATCCATATTGATGAATATTCTTCTTCAACCATTCTATGACTGTATCATAGTGGTTGTTACTTAACAAGTCATCTACGGCAATTTCTTCCTGCATTTTCTTAACAAACTGTGCAGCAAATGCAGAACCTAGTGCATAGGTTGGAAAATATCCAAATTCTCCACAGGACCAATGTACATCCTGTAAAATACCTTCACTTGCATTCACAGGTCGCACACCTAAATACTTCTCATACATATCTGCCCATGTTTGATCCAGTCCTTCTACACTGATTGAACCATTAAACAGACCCTTTTCAATTTCATAGCGCACAAGAATATGCATTGGATATGTCAATTCATCAGCTTCTGTACGTACAAGAGATGGTCTAGAGACATTCACTGCTTTCATAAATGTGTCTAAAGAAATATCTTTCAGCTGCTGTGGAAACTGTTTTTGAAGATATGGATAATTATATTCCCAGAAAGACTTTCTTCTTCCTAAATAATTTTCACAAAGTCTGCTTTGAGATTCATGCATCCCGCTAGAAATGCCATCTGAAAGAATCATTCCATCAAATCTAGGATCACAATCATGTTCATAGTAAGCATGTCCTACTTCATGTACAGTAGAAAAGATTGCAGACATCACATTATCTACAAGATATTTCGTTGTTGTACGACAGTCATTTTCACAAGTCCATGATGTAAATGGATGTTCTGTTTCATTCTGGTATCCCCATTGTGGATCAAAGTGAAGATATTGTAAAAGATGATCCATGAACTTCTTCTGCTCTTCTACAGGATATTCTTCAAATAAGAAATGATCATCAATCTGTTTTGCTTCTGTTACCTTTTGAATCAAAGGAACAAGTTTTTCTTTCAGTGCATTAAAGAATACATCATACTTTTCCTGGTTCATACCTGGTTCAAAATCATCCAGCATTTGATCATACAGATCTTTTGTATCATTTCTATAAGCATAAACTTTTCTATAAGCATAAACTTTCTTTTTTGCTTCAATGATTTTCTTCAAATATGGTTCAAAGATCGTATAATCATTATTTCTTTTTGCTTCCAGCCATTTTGTATAAGATACACTCTTCAATTCTTCTAAAGCAACAAATTCATCTTTGGGAATACAAAGTGTTTTACGCATTTCCTTTTGATAAAGAAAGGCAGCTCTTCTTAAATATGGCTCTTCCTCTTCATCATTCTGCATTTCTTCTAAAACAGGAAGCATACTTTCATCCGTTTCAATAGAAAACAATTCCCCAGCTAAAAAAGCAGCTCTTTCATCACGATATGCATTTCCACCACTTGGAGCAACGGTCTGCTTATCAATATCAATGATTGCTAATGCCATACTATAGGCAGATCTTTTAAAGATCCATTCTTTCAAAAGATGATTTCTTTCAATACGATTCATTTCAACAATCCTTCCATACTTTCTCAGCAATTTCCTTGATCAATGCAAGTTTAGCCCACTGCTCTTGTTCTGTTAATTTATTTCCTTCTTCTGTAGAAGCAAACCCACACTGTGGAGATAAACACAGATTTTCTAATGGATGATAGAGTGCAGCCTGATGAATACGACGAATCACTGCATCAGCATCTTCTAATTCCCCTGTTTTACTAGTAATCAAGCCTAAAACAACTTTCTTATTGTCAGGAACAAACTTCAATGGTTCAAAACCACCTGCTCTATCACTGTCATATTCCAGATAGAACGCATCCACATTTTCTTTTGCGAATAAGTATGGAGCAACTGGATCATATGGTCCAACATTTGCATATGTAGAATGGAAATTTCCACGACATACATGTGTATTGATAACCATATCCTCTTTCTTGTATGCAAGAACAGCATTATTTAAAGCAACACCTTCTTCACAGATCGCTTTCAGCTTTTCTTCTGTTAAACCAAATGTTTTCCACATATCAGGATCAGCATATAATGTCCATGTACAGTCATCTAACTGTAGATTTCTACATCCAGCTTCATATAATTCATCAATGACTTCACCATACGCTTTGACAATATCATTTTTCAGATCATCCTGGTCTGGATATACCGCATCATTTTCAGCTTTGAATTCAGGAAGTCTTAGCTGTGCAAGTAATTGTGTAGGTGCAGGGATTGTCTGCTTTACTTCAATACCTTCTTCTTCAAACTGTTTTACAAATTTGAAGTCTTCAACAAAAGGATGATTTGTCCCGGAAATCTTAGAAACGATCTTTGCACTTTGATTCTTTGTTGTTTCTCCATGGAAATGTAAACCATCTTTTGTATCAACTTTTTCAATTCCATTAAGTCCCCAGAAAAAATCCATATGCCACCATGTTCTTCTGAATTCTCCATCTGTAATAAAATGATAGCCTGCATGTTTCTGCTTCTTCACAAGATCTGTAATACATGCATCTTCAACTTTTTTTAAAGCAGCAGCATCAATGATTCCATTTTCAAATTTGCTTCTAGCTTCTTTCAAAGCTTCTGGTCTTAAAAAACTTCCTACATAGTCATAACGGTAAGGTGCCCTCATAGCGTATTCCTCTTCTTTCTAATGCATCTATGATAGCAGTCTTCAATGTATATTTCATCTTATTTTCATAAATACAATGTACTTTGAATGTCAAATTTCAGAAACATTTCCGTTGATAAAAGAAAGTATTTTCATTAAAATGGGTACGTTTTTTAACAGGAGGAATGTCATGAGAGTTGGATTAGATATCGGTTCTACGACTATCAAATGTGTAGTTCTAGATGAAAATGATCAAATATTATATTCTTCTTACGATCGACACTATAGCCACATCATTGAAAAAACAAAAACACTTTTAACAAAGATCAATGATGAATTCCTGCATAATGAAAAGACAATTCTTGCGATATCAGGAAGTGCTGGAATGGGATTGGCAGATTCTTGCGCTGTCCCTTTTGTACAAGAAGTCTATGCGGAAAGAGTTGCCGCAAAACGATGTGAACCTGACACAGATGTCATTATTGAACTTGGCGGAGAAGATGCAAAGATTCTCTTTTTAACAAATGGTGTCGAAGTTCGTATGAATGGATCCTGTGCAGGCGGTACAGGTGCATTTATTGATCAGATGGCAACACTGTTAAAACTTACGCCAAATGAAATGGATCAGGAAGCTTTAAAAGCAGAAAGAACGTATACAATTGCTTCTCGATGTGGTGTATTTGCGAAAAGTGATGTGCAGCCACTCATTAACCAAGGTGCTAAAGCAAGTGATATTGCCGCGTCCATTTACCAGGCAGTTGTCAATCAAACCATTGCTGGTCTTGCACAAGGTAGACCAATCAGAGGAAATATCCTGTATCTTGGTGGTCCATTAACATTTTCAAAATGTTTAAGAGACAGCTTTGATCGCACATTACATGTACAAGGCACATGTCCTGACAATTCATTGTTATTCGTTGCGCTTGGTGCAGCCTATTACGCAGATCAGGCATTTGATGTATCGCAAGTCATTGCTTCTTTAGATCAATATGCAAATACACAAGAATTTGCATCCCTGCCGCCATTATTTAAAGATCGTGATGCATACTGGAAATTTAGAAACCGTCATGCAAAAGCATCTGTCGGAAGAATTCCTTTTACGGATCAGACAGGTCCCGTACACATTGGAATTGATTCCGGTTCTACAACGATCAAGATTGCGGTGATTGATGATGATGCAAATCTATTATTTACTGATTATCGTTCTAATGATGGTCAGCCATTGCCACTCGTTATTCAAACACTACAAAAACTATATGCACAACATCCAAATATGAAAGTTGCTTCTTTAACTGCAACTGGCTATGGAGAAGAGCTCATGAAGCATGCTTTACATTGTGATTTTGGACTTGTAGAAACCGTTGCGCACTTTACTGCTGCCAAACATTTCCGTCCAGACGTAGATTTTATTATCGATATTGGCGGACAGGATATGAAGTGTTTCAAGATTGAAGATGGTGCGATTTCAGATATTTTCTTAAATGAAGCTTGTTCAAGTGGATGTGGTTCTTTTCTGCAGACATTCGCACAGGCTTTAGGCTATGAAGTAGAAGATTTTGCAAAGATGGCACTCTTCGCCAAAAATCCAGTAGATCTAGGATCCCGCTGTACAGTATTTATGAATTCTTCTGTCAAACAGGCACAGAAAGATGGCGCTACTGTTGACTGTATTTCTGCTGGTCTAGCAATTTCTGTTGTAAAAAATGCCTTATATAAAGTCATTCGCTGTTCTTCACCAGAACAGTTAGGAAAAAATATTGTTGTACAAGGTGGAACATTCTATAACGAAGCAGTATTACGTGCATTTGAATTAGAAATGGGTGTTGATGTCATTCGTCCGGATATCGCAGGACTCATGGGTGCATATGGTGCTGCTCTGTATGGCAAGGCTCATACAAAGCAAGGTACCCTTTCCAGTATGTTATCCAAAGAAGAATTAGAAGCCTTTACAATCAAGACACAGTCTATACAATGTCAAGGCTGTGGAAATCATTGTCAATTGACAATCAATACGTTCCATGATGGAAAGAGATTTATTTCTGGCAATAAATGTGAAAAACCAGTCACAGGGAAAGCAAGTGATGATCGTTTCAACATGTATGCGTATAAGTTAAAAGCATTAGATGCATATAGAAACAAAAAGACAAATGGCACAAGAGGAACGATTGGTATCCCAATGGTACTGAACATGTATGAATTACTGCCATTCTGGCATACATTATTTTCATCATTGGGCTATTCAGTAGTTGTCTCCCCTTTCAGTACACGTGCAATGTACCAAAGTGGACAAGGTACAATTCCAAGTGACACCGCATGCTATCCAGCTAAACTGACACATGGACATATGGAATGGCTCATACAGCAGAATGTGGATTATATCTTCTATCCATGTTTGTCATATAACGTAGATGAACATAAAGGAGAGAATCACTATAACTGTCCAATCGTTGCATACTACCCAGAAACACTCAAAGATAATATGCTTGTACTCAAACATACAACATTCTTAGATCCATTCATTGATATTTCCAATCGAAAAACATTTGAAAAGAAATTTATTTCTTACGTGAAAGAAACATTCCATATCAATGATAAAAAACTGATTTCTAATGCAATCAAACTGGCATATGCAGAATATAAAGCACATATGATGGATACAAGAAACAAAGCAAAAGAAATGATCAAAGAAGCAAGAAAGCAAGGAAAAAGAATTATTGTCTTAGCAGGCAGACCATATCACATTGATCCTGAAGTCAATCATGGTATTGATAAGCTGATCATCAAACAGAATGCCTGCGTCATTACAGAAGATTCTATTTCTGATTTGATCGAGCCATTTCATACAAATGTATTAAATCAATGGACATATCACGCTAGACTGTACGCTGCAGCAAAATACTGCACGACACAGAATGATATGAATCTTGTACAGCTTGTATCCTTTGGGTGTGGCTTAGATGCAATTACAACCGATGAAACGCGTGAAATTCTGCACGAAGAAAACAAACTCTATACACAGTTAAAAATCGATGAGATTACAAATCTAGGTGCGGTCAACATTCGTATCCGTTCCTTATTTGCGGCATTAAAGGAAAGAGAAGAGGAGGTATAAATCCATGGAATATTTAACTCCAGATTTCACAAAAGATATGTTAAAGGATTATACGATCCTTTTTCCAAATATGGCACCATTACAGTTTCAATGCATTCAAAAAGCAATGGACTCTGAAGGTATTCATTGTGAAGTACTCAATAACAGCGGCAGTGAAGTTGCACAGCTAGGTTTGAAATATGTACATAATGATACATGCTACCCTGCACTTCTCATCATTGGTCAATTCATTGATGCATTAAACAGTGGTAAATATGATCTCCATCATACCGCATTACTGATTTCTCAGTCTGGTGGCGGATGCAGAGCATCCAATTACATCAAACTGTTAAGAAAAGCTTTGGTAAAAGCTGGATATGGCTATATTCCTGTTGCTTCTATCAATCCAACAGGCTTAGAATCATCTTCTTCTTTACCACTAACATTAACTTTAGTCAGAAAACTAATTGCGTGTGCATTCTATGGAGATGAAATTGCCGCATTAAGAAACCAGATCATTCCCTATGAAGTACATCCAGGACAAACTGAAGCATGGTGTAATCAATGGATCCATGAAATTGATGTATGGATGCATGAAAATAAAAACTACTCTATCCATGCGATGAAAAAGAATTTTGTGAAAATTGCTAACGATGCAAAAAAAATTGAACGAAAATCAGAAAAGAAAGTTAAAGTTGGTGTTGTTGGAGAAATTTTTGTGAAGTTCTCTCCACTTGGCAATAATGGCTTGCAGGAATTTCTGGAAAAAGAAGGATGTGAAGTCAATATGCCTGGTATCATGGGATATATTAATTATTGTTGTGCAAACTTTGCATTAGATGCCAAACTATATAATATGAATCAGACATTTGGATTTATGGCAGGAAAACTGTTAAATGTATTAGATTCTGTTGGGCAGGCATGTGCAAAAGCAATGAAAGATGCTGGCTTCTATGGTGCTGGTCCATTTAAACAGCTCATGAAAAAACCAGAAGGCATTTTATCTCTTGGCGTAAAAATGGGTGAAGGATGGCTGCTATGTGCGGAAATGGTGGAACTCATTGAAGATGGATATTCTAATATTATCTGTGCGCAGCCATTTGGATGTCTGCCAAACCATATTGCCGGTAAAGGCGTAACAAATAAGATTCGTGAAAAATATCCAGAAGCAAATATCACTGCAGTCGATTACGATCCTTCCTCAACAAAGGTCAACCAGGAAAATCGAATCAAGCTGATGCTTGCCGTTGCTAGAGAAAAACTACAAACTGCTTGTGTTTAATCATACATTACAGTTAAAATATAAAATATGATTCAGGAGGGTACCATGGAAGATTTTATTATTGCTACAGCTTCTACATGTGATGCAGATAGAGAATGGCTTGAAGAAAACAACATTCCTATGATTTCATACACATTTGAAGTCAATGAAAAAGTATATATTGATGATTGCAGAGCTGAAACAAAACATGCACTCTTCCATGAAATGCGTGAAGGTCATCAGCCAAAAACATCTCAGATTACTGCGTATGCTTATTATGAATTCTTTAAAGAACTATTAGAAAAGAATAAAAATATTCTATTCTTAGACATGGATAAGGCATTATCCTCTTCTTACTTCAATTCACAGCGTGCATATGAAGATATCCAGGAAGAATTCCCAGATAACAATTTAGTCATTGTTGATACTAGATGTGTTACGATGGGACTGACATTTCTTCTAAAAAAAGCAGTTGCATTAAAAAATGAAGGAAAATCCATGGATGAAGTTTATACCTGGATTGAAAATAACAAGTTTAGAATTTCTCATCGTTTCTTAGTCGATGATCTAGAATGGTTGAGACGTGGTGGAAGACTTTCCAATGCTTCCGCAATGATTGGCTCCCTTCTATCGATCAAACCGCTCATTCATATTGATGATGAAGGAAAACTTGTTGCACACGCTAAAATTCGTGGAAAGAAAAAAGCAATCAAAGAAATGATTGCCGAAATCGATCATGATTTAGCTCCAGCCAATGCAAAAGAGTTCATTGTTGGTCATTCAGATGATTTAGAAGAAGCTGAAAAACTCGCTGGCCTACTCAAAGAAAAATACCCAGATGCTTCCATTTCCATTCAGGAATTAGGTCCTGTGATTGGATGCCATGTTGGTCCAGGCTTCTTAGCATTTGTATACTTATCAGATAAAGAAAGTAGAGTTGCATAACAACTGTTAATATCACAATTTGTATTGTTCTGAATATTTCTAGTGATGTTTTGTTTCATGGAATGGTGCATTTTGTGATTATTATATCTATTTTGAAAGTTTTTCAAGTCCAAAATAAGCCCATGGGCTTTTTACCTCCAATTTAAATGAAAGGACTGATAACAACGAAATTGATACACGCAAGATACAATCCGATGCACAACAGCATCGACATTAACCACTATGACGGCTACATTCTCCGGATTGACTGCAATCAGGCAGAATCCGGGAGACGGACCACACCTAATTTCCAACGGTGCTTGAATGCTCTGGCAATTGATAATCCATTGGAATATACCCGGCTTACTCTTGATGGCGAGATGCAGGCATGGGTGGATGCGGAGGATAGTTTGGAGGTGTTTAACACATCCTTTCATTAGTCCGGCAAATATACATCATATGCCGGACTAATATTATTAGCAGCCAGACATTAGAAATGTATTTACATTTTTTGCTAAAATATATATTTTATAAATTCAATCATCCAATATAGTTGCCCGTACAAAACACCTAATATAACAACAATAATTAAACAAATCAATAATACTCCTTGCAATCTACAAACCAGTCTTCCACAGAATCCAATTACTTTTATTTTAATATGCTTCCACAAATTATTTCTATCATAGCCGCCCAAATATATAGTCAACAAATTATTTATATAACGCCATATCTTCTGAACAATCTCATTTTTAAACCATGTTATTTCATATGGCAATATCCTTATTTCACCCAACTTTAAATAATTAAATTGGTCAAAATTATATATTCTAAAAAATTTAATAACTGTGCCCGACCAAACGCACGCTCTACTATCTTTAGAAACTATATTATCGATATGCAATTCTACCTCATCCCAATAAGTTTTATCACCATACTCACGATCTGTATCATAAGCTATCTCATCTATTTTTACTTCCCGACCACTATCAATATCTATAGTTTTAAATGCAATATGGTTTCTTTCTGTATTTCCAGAGAAAAATTTTATTACCCCCTCTATATTATGAGCGCTGTCGAAAACTCTAAAAAGTTGGTAACAGCGCTCTTTTCTTTATG
>ERZ1026880.283-NODE-283-length-27079-cov-15.602353_pt1 | contig 27079 bp, 31 predicted proteins | sample MGYA00380170_ERZ1026880 | MGnify/ENA primary metagenome ERZ1026880 (study PRJEB33269, sample SAMEA4719806) | human gut metagenome | biome: human-associated habitat; feature: organic feature; material: feces | place: Cameroon | collected 2013-10 ...
CATCTTCGGAGCAGTCGAACAAGACAGAAAATTTGTTCGGCTGTTATTTTTATACTCGAACAACCGTTTAAAGAAAAGAGGAATAAAAATGGCGAAGAAAAGAAAGAAATATCCAAAACTGCCGAATAACTTCGGCTCTATCCGGTATCTTGGCAAGAATCGGAGGAATTGTTTTGCAGTACATCCACCGGCTACACTGGACGCGACAGGAAAAGTAGTTCGACCACCGGCGATCTGCTACGTTGACGACTGGATAAAAGGTTTCACTGTCCTGACAGCATACAAAGCCGGCACGTATCAGCCCGGCATGGAACGGACTCTTGAGGTATCCCCTACAACTGACATAGATACTCTTGTAAGTCGCTTGATTGCCGACTACAATACAATCAAGGGCGTAGAGGATAAACACCCGGAAATCAAGAAATTGACATTCTCAGAGGTATATGAACAGTTCTATGCGTGGAAATTTCCAGAGGGAACAAAACTGTCATACAGTTCAAAAGAAGTATACCGGGCAGCTTACGCGAACTGCGCTATCCTGCATAATCGTATATTCGAGGATTTAAAGGCTCCTGATATGCAAAAAGTTATTGATGATTGTACATTGAAAAAACAAAGCCAAAAGTCTATCCTGACTCTGTTTAAACAGATGTACAAATATGCAGTATACTCAGAAATCGTAACGGAAAATAAGGCATTATATGTCCATGTCAATGCTGATGATGATACAGAACATGGGACACCATTTTCCAATCAGGAAATGCAAGTACTGTGGAATAACGCCGACGACCCAGAAGTGCAGCTCATCCTTATCATGTGTTACTCCGGCTGGAGAATTGGGGAAGTGCTAAAACTTACAATCAACCTGGAAGAGAAATGTTTTCAAGGTGGAATAAAGACAAAAGCCGGTAAAAACAGAATTGTTCCGATACATTCTGCTATATATCATTTTGCTGAACAGAAAGCGCTGGCACAAGATGGGAAACTATGCGTATATGCTCAACCATATTATAGAAAAGCATTATTCTACCCTACACTGGAGCGTTTAGGAATAGTCGGCAATCCGAAGCACACGCCGCACGACTGCCGGCACACCTTTTCTGCTTTATGTGAAAAATACGGTGTCCGGGAGAACGACCGAAAACGAATGCTCGGCCACTCCTTTGGCGGAGATATTACAAACGCGGTATATGGACACAGGACACTGGAAGAACTTCGAGCAGAAATTGAAAAAATAAAAGTTCCATTTGTGACTAACTGTGACTAACGGAACCCATTTTAATCTTTCTAAAACAACCGAAATATCATTATCGAAATGCCGGAAACCCTATTAAAATCAACGTTTTAGAGATTTTACAAGGATTTCTAACATTTCATTTTCATTACCTATAAGCTAAAAGTGCATTTAAGTTAATTGGCTTGAAACGCCCTATTTAAAGGCATTTCAGCTTTTCAGAATTTCAAAATTGTGACTAACGTGTGACTAACCAGAATGTTCTTATTATTCCGAATTTGATACAATATAACACGAAAAGCCCCTTGGAAACAAATTCCTTGGGGCTTAAATTTATACTTTTTTGATATATTTTGCAGAAACAAAACCGAAATATTTTCCAGCAATACGAATGTAATACCAGGAACTTCCATCTTTGGCTTTCTGAGTAAAGTTCATGACATCGACCTTATTTCCGTTACTTAATGTCGGATACTTTTTGATGTTTGGATATTCTGCGCCTGCCCATGTGCGGACATTCAGAGAAGAAGCTGTAACCTCTCCAGCGTACAACCTCTGATTCTTGTCTTGCTTTTTAGAGATCGTTGTGGTTGTGTTTTTTGCTCCGTCAATCTCGAGATATTTAGTAGCCGCCCAGCCGATGCCAATACCTGCAACTTTAACCTTTGTCCACATGCCGGATTTTTCACCGTTAATTTCCACACGGTTTCCCTTGTTGATTTGTCCAAGAACATAACCATTCGGCGTCTCTCTAATGTAAAGGTCGTCAACCGTAGATGTAGCTGTGCCGGTTGCTTTCCATGTTTCTACAACAGCATTCTCTTCACCCCAGTCAATCCATACATATCCATCAATGTTCGGATCATTAATGGAATAAGATTTATTTCTGACGGCTCCGCCATTTGCCACTACACCCGGTACGCTGGATGTATTGCCCTCATTGGTATTAATACGCTGAGATGTGAAAGACTCTACTGATCCAATATGCGAACCGTTGCGGAAGATAACCAACGCGCCCTCTTTTGGAGTAAGATGCCAGGTGTCTGCCTGTTTTGCATGGGTAGTAATGGACTGACAGTTATAAAATCCGCCGCCCATAATCTGCAATGCTCTTGTGATTCCCAGAACATTCACCAGCTTCCAGAACTGGTACTCCGCGCACCATGGTTGAGCCTGGCAACCCGGCTGCCCCCAAGAATTTACATCACGGGCGAATTTGGTATAATTGTTATATCCTGCATTCTTTTTAAAATCATCCAGATAGGCATTGCTTTTCTTTTCAAGGTATCCATCATTTGAAGCATAATAATCACCAAGTTCTGTGAATTTTTGTAATTTTGTTTTGCTCACTGCCGTTTCCCCTTTCTGTCCAGAATCTCTATAATCTTTGTAGAATACGTTCATATCTACGCTTCTATTGATTCCCGGAACTTTCCCCTTGCTGGAATACTGCCAGCCTACACCAACAGATGGTCGTAATCTTTCTTGTACAGAACCATTATCACTAGCCGGATAACGAGCAATCCAACAATCGTACTTTTTCAGGGCATCTGATAGAACATTATTGTACCAATCCAGATTGCAGTAGATGCCAACCTTATAACCGGCTTTTTTCATCCTAATCAGAAATGCGACTGCAATGTTCTCAATCGCCTGTTTACCGAGTTTTCGTTGATTAGGCCACTCAAGGTCATAGAACACTGGGAAGTCCAGTCCGCATCCATTCAGTGCGGCAATCACATCTTCCGCTTCGTCAATCGCCTGTGCCGGTGTTAGAGCGTAAGAATATTTGTATCCACCGATAAGGATTCCGTTGCTCTTGCATCCCTTGTAGTTGTACTCAAATGAGCTGTCAATGCCTGCTTTTTGATGGATTCTTAATATTGCGAATTTGTATCCGGCTTTTGCCACCTTTGCCCAGTCTGGATTGCCCTGATAAGATGATGCGTCAATACCTTTAATTTCCAAATTATCAACTCCTTTTTTGTTGCATTTTCTTTTGCCTAGTTGCTTTGCTAAATAGTGATACTATCTTGCATAAACTCTAGCAAAACCAATTCCATAATGTTTTAAGGTTATCGTGTTATTTATTTTATCAATAATAATTTCAGCATAAATTGACAGCTCTTTAGGGTTATATACTGATATAGTTTTACCTTGAATAGCGAAGCTTAAAGGTATATTTTTCATATCAAGAACTTTACTATCGCTCTCAAATAGTACTAGCATCAATGAATTATTGTACTGGTTTGAAATAGCTACTGACTGTTCGCTAGTTCCAGATACCGCTAAAATATCTTTGTATGAGTTACCATTTAGCACGTTAATCGCACCGATGATTGTCTTGTTGCTTGTCGTAAGCTTCTGGAATGTTTTATCTGCGAGTTTGTTCAGAATCCAGTCTGAAAACACCGACAGACCAAGGCGCTTGTTTGCCTTTCCTGCAGTATCAAGAATCATCACTTCATCTTTATCCGCAGGGTCTGTTTTTATCGTGTAATCTGTCCATTTTGGCATGGCCATTCCCTCCTTATGCTAAATATTTGTCTCGGATATATTTTTTAACTGCATCAAGATGAGCCTGTACACCGTCATCCAACACAAGAAAATTGCCTTTGTTGTTCTGACTGACAACTTCTCCTGTTTCTTCATTTACCTCAGAATAGGTGTAAGCAATACGGCTTCCCTCTCCAGTGCTAAGATTCATAAAACTTGTAAGAATTTTTTTCATGATATTTTCCCCATTTCGTCAATAATTTTTTCTCTGCTATCAAGAAGTTCCTTTTCATAATCTGGTTCTGATACTTCAAGGCTTTCACTGTAGTCTGGCTCTGGCATGTCTGTGTCTATTGCCCTGTCATAGGCTGTTCTGCTCATGTCAGTAAAACGCATATGTTCATATTCTGTCTGACGTGCTTTTATCTCAAATGCAAATTTAAGCCCCGGAGTACCTTTTACAGTGAAATATGTCTGTTCTTTTTTGTCTACCCAACAATCTCCATCTCCTTCCTTTTGTAAGAACACATAGTATTCAATCCCTACATTGGTGGATTCTTGAAATATATCATCTATATCTATCAGGCATGTGCCATCTTCCGATATGGATGCTTCTCCAATATCTCCGAACATAGGGGATGCCATTTCGTAGCAATAAAATGTCTGGGTTCCGTAATTCTTTGTCTGAAGAATCCTGGATTTTGTTCCACGCACACTCAAATCAGCAAGGTCGGTACCTGTGCCTTTGCTGTAAAAGTGCCCACTGGCTTCGATGTGCGAGTATGATATAACCTTTCCAGTGGCGGTAACACCACCGTTCGAAACTATACTATAATATGCTTTTAAACTTCCCATGGTTAGGGTGGACTGTGAATTGTTTCTTCCTGTTATGCTTGTGCTCACATTTATCGCACTGCAATATACGTCACATGTGGAAAACGTAGTTCCTTCTAATTTTGATTCGCCTGTCCATGAATTGGTTTCCATGTTAAACCAGTTTGAAGCCCCTGTGGTTTTGATAAGCCCGTTATTTCCGTTCAATGTAACACTGTTATTTCCACTCACCGCATATAAATATCCACTTAAAACCTGCCATCCAGCCAGATACCCGGTGTCAATATACGAAGCATTCAAATACACTTTGTTGCCATAAAGATATAGCCCCTGTGTTTCCCCGTTATTGGTTAATTTATTAAAAATATCCAACTGGGTCATATCACTGGCGTCTTTTCCGTCCTGCCCATCTTGACCCTTTTCCCCGTATACGCCAATCACACAAGGAAGTGTTGTCGCCTTAGCCCCGTTTGTAAAGAAAGTCTCCTCATAATTCCATAAGTACCGATTGTCCGGTGTTGGAGTCTGCACAGTTTCCGTCCATCCAGAACTGCTTGTTGATACACCAGACGAACTGGACGTAGCGAGATAATGTTGTACAATCTTTGAAATTCCATTTCCGGTATCACCCTGCTTTTGCTTTGCAACTACAAATTCCTTTTCCGCGGACATCCCGTTGTAAGTTGCGGTTGCAGTAATCGTGCCGCTATCCGTAGACAGCCCGGAGACCGTGTACGTTGCCCCTGACGCCGAGCCGCTCACTCCATTTCCTGCCGAGAATGAAATGTTTGACTGCGCAGTCACATTCTTGGCACCATACAGCACAGTTACCGTAGTTTTGCATGTGGGAAATGTGGTATAATTTCCAGACGAATCCGTTGGAATTCCTTGGAATTCATTTGATAGTAACACACTCAGCGTGGCGTATTTTGTCGCAATTTCAATCGCAGTATTAGAAGCTGTGTCTTTTGCTATTTCAGATACGGCTTTTCCTTTTAATGAAAACTCTGTCGCGGCAATGTATACTTTTCCACTATCGTCAATATGGAGTGTGATTTGGTTATCCTTGTCAATAACCTTAATCCCTTTTGCATTGATAAATTTGCCTGCCAGAACGCCTGCAAGGATGTAATTTGCATTGATATACAGTTTCTTGTCCTGTATATAAATCCCCTGGTCTTCACCGCCATTTGTCAGCTTATTAAATACCTCATCCTGATCAAGGCTCGTGTCATACTCTTTGACCGCATTGTCAATGTCGGTTTTGTCCACATATTTGAAATCAATCCAGTCAGTGTCAGTAAATGTACCGTCCGCTCGGCTTCTGACTGCTGTTTTGATAGAAGCTTCGCCATCTGCCTTTGATGTGACCCAGAAATCTCCCATGTTGTATGGCGGCTTAGGTTGTTCGAAATAGACTGCCGCTTTGCCGTCAATCTTATCAAACAGATAATCCGGCACTTTCTGCTCGACCCATTCACTGCCATCCCACCGCCAGCGCGTGTTGCCACCCGTGGTGTTCTGCCAAAGGTCTCCTTTGTGGATATATTTGCCTTTTTCCCAGACAATTAAAATCTCATTTCCGCCTACATCCAGAATGGAATTGCCGTCAACATCTGTCCACGGAATCTCTTCTGTTTCTGTCCATTCAAGCGCAGGGTCTGTTTCCTGACTCCAAGTCTGAATCTTGCCGTCAAGCTGTTCCTGCAAATTCTCAATCGTATCAGCAAATACACCCTTGATAAATGTCGTAACCGCTGAATCATCTGTATATTTAGATGCTCTCACCCAGTCATCAGCGTCATAGTTTGTGCCTTCTGCCTTTGCTTTCTGGCATTTAAGAATGTCCCCAGTTTTGCCCTGTACCCACAAATCGTCGATATCATAAGGCGGTACTGGCTCTGCCCCGAATATTCTCTTCTTTGCTTTCGCCGTACTTTGAGCGTTTGCCGCATCTGCCAGAGCCTTTACTACTGCAGTATCTTTTACATAATCCCACTTGTATTCGCCATTAATCTTTGCATATCTGTAAGCCTGCCCGCCATATTCTTCGTTGTTTACGATATAAAACAGGTCGCCCAAGTGCTTTTTTTTAGTTGTATTATCTGCCCAAGTGGATGCCGGTTCATTGTTGACATCAGGAATATAATCTCCGAAAAATGCTTCAATCTGTCCGTCAATTTGCTCCTGCAAAACTTTAATCTGCGGTGAATACACCTCTGTAATAAATTTCTCAACCTCGGCATTTGCCACATTTTCAGGTGTTTTTCCTTTGATTGTAAGTTCTGCGGCATTAAGATTGACAGCCCCTGTCTCTGCATCAATGCGGAATGTAATGTTTCCCTCATTGTCTTTTGCTGTGAATCCTCTTGTGTTAATCCAGTCAGATTGTATGCCGATTGCATACAGAATATTCAACACTGCATCGCCATTACTGTCAAATCCAGCTTTCCAAGTCTGACCGCCGTCTACTGACAAGAAGAATCCATCAACACCTGTCTTATATATCACCTTAGAATCAGCAAGTGTGGGTTTGTCGTGTCGGTATGATATAGTGGAGCCATCCGACTGAATTTCTTCTGTATAGTAGAATCCAAGGGTGTTGGCAGCAAGCTCGTTCATCTGCTTTAATTTTGCATCATAGGCAGTAATCTTTTTCTCAGAATCCCTCTTTGCATTGTCAACTTCGACTTGCATACTGTCTGGATAGTCGGCATTGATGTCCTCCATGCTCTTTGCATTGCAAGAAAGACTTGTACTGCCAGAAAAAGCAAAGTCCACATCTGTCAGGTATGAATAGTAAATATTACCTTTAATGTCAGAAAATGTAATTCTATCTCCAAATGTGGCGTATCCGATTGCTATGCTATCGCAAGAAAACGGCCTTAATCTCATGCCGACAAGTTCTTTTCCAATCAGATCAACACCCGTCTGCTCATTTCCACTCAGAAGCTTGTTATCTATCGTGATGACATATCCGTCTGTGCCGTACTTATATTCCGTCTCATTATCCGTATATTTAACTCCGGTAACAACCACATCGTCAACATCATAGGTAAGGTTCCTGATAGCATTTGGATTAAATCCTTTTCGTTCAAGAACTGTCTCAATTTCGTTGCTTCCAACATCAAGGATAGTGTTTCCATTAATGTCGTACCATGGAACTGCCTCTAATGTAACAGCATCCGCACCATCGTCAAAAGTGATGATTCGCAAATTATCATTCTCATCAATGCGAGCGTTGCCGCCCGCCAATGCAGCAACCATTCCGATTACTGCTCTAAAAGTGGTGTTCTCCGGCTTCCTCTGTACCTGATAGTCTGCGTTTTTAAAGGTCGCGTCACCTAACACAATCCCGGTCTGCTGACAGGCATCTTCTAAGACCTCTCTGGCAGAACATGGAAAAACAAGGTTTGTGTTGTAGCCTGTCTCTGCCTTACTCATATAGTCCAGCAAAGTGAGATTAATTTCATCGGACGTGGCAGGTTTTTTTGATACGATGAATGTACCGCGGCGAATTGTCTCTAATCTGTCAGATAATTGTAGATTCAAGAATAGAGTAAATTTTGCACCGGAGAAATTATAATCAGAGAACCTATCATCATCATTGACCAGTGCCAATGTTGCTGTTTTTTCAATGGCCACACCTATCGGGAAGTCCCCGGAATCAGAAGAATCTACAATTCCGTTTCCGTCAAGGTAGAAATCCTCTTTTTCCAGTTTTAAAGTTGTCCCATCGCGCAGCACCGCATTCGCCGTAACATAATAGTTGCTATTTAAGAGAGATTCTGTTTTTAACTGATTTGTAACGTTAATCATACCGGTCGAATGCTCCTTACATTAATAGTTAATCCTGTCCATCGTTCCTCATTGTCTTTGAGTGTTTGTGCTGCCATGTTGAAATTAGATGCATAGAACGTCTTGTCAATCCATTTGCCGGGGGTTCGAGGGTCTTTGTGGTGAAAGGTGAACTGACTTTTATTAATCATCAAATTTAGAATGTTCGCAATTTCTCCCCATTTAAGCTCGCCCCATTCCATGTCATATCCGGCGATAGTTCCCATTGGTGTGTTATGCATGACTAAATCTTGACTTCTTTTAGAGCTTTCCGTGGACGTGGTTGCGAACACTGGTTTGTATGTGTCAGGGGCCTTTATAACGACCCCATCAATCTTAAACTGCTCCTGTGCCATTTACACACCTCCTAACAAGAATGGATTCTGACCGCCATTTCTGCGTCTCCTAAGCTCTGCTTCATCAATGATAATATCCAGTAGCTTTCTGCCAGATGCATTGACTGCAACATTGTAAGTGTTTCCTTCTCCCTGTCCCTTCCCTGACTCTTCCCGGACGATCTGGCGTAACAGGCTTTCCGGTGCTTCCAGGTTGTTGCCTTTCTTCTGATCTCCAAGGACTGCAAGGAATTCTGACCTTGGTGGAATAACCGCGCCACTGGCCAGATAAGGTATAGTGCTGACACGTGGAAATGTTGCATGAAATCCGATAGTTTTTGTTCCGAATGGTGTAGGTACGTTCCATGGGCCAAAAGAAAATGCCGATTCAATTCCGCCAATTGCATTATTAATCATTCCAACCGCATTATTAACAATGCTGATCGCCTGATTGATTGGCCTTTTAATAAAATTCACGATACCTTCAAATGCCAGCTTGACCGCATCTCTGGCGGCGTTAAACTTATCAGTAATAGCGGTCTTTATTGCTTCAACCTTAGTAGATACAAAAGTAGTAACGCTTTCCCATGTTCGAGATGTCTTGTCTTTTATTTTATCCCAAACACCCGTAACCTTGGTCTTGATTGCATCAAACACCGTATTTGCTGTAGTTTTAAGAGCACTCCATAAGCCAGAAAGAGTCTTTTTAATCGCATTCCAAACTGTTGAGGTTGCTGTCTTGATCGCGTTCCAGGCAGTGCTGATGACGGTCTTTATTATGTTCAGTGCTCCTTTTGTTACGGTTTTAATTATTCCCCACGCGCCTGACACAACATCTTTGATAAAACTCCATGCTCCGTCTGCAATCTCTTTTATCCCCTGCCAAGCCAGCTCCCAATCTCCCGTGAAAACACCGACAAGAAAATCAATAATTCCGCTCAATGTATCTGCTACATCGCCAATAATTTTAATTAATGATTCCAAGACTTTTATTGCTGTAGTCCCCACAACATCAATTATCTTTGCTACGACTGGAAGCAAATTCGCGATTATCCAGTTAATCAAAGGCACTAACACCGATTCCCACAGAAGCTTCAGAGAATCAATGAGTTTTCCAAGGAATGTTTCTATCTTTAAAATCGCGTCCCCTAATGGTCCTTCTAATAGCCCTTTGAACTGTTCTGCCAGTCCTTGCAACACAGGAAGAATATATGTGTTATATCCGGTTATCAGAGTTCCGAATATGCTTGACAGTCCATCTGCTATAGAATCAAAGAACGGCTTTACGTGTTCATCGTATAGCCTTGATATTGCGTCGCTAAGATTCTGAACAACTGTCAGGACTCCACTCGTGACAGTTTCTATTACTCCGAGACTACCCTCGATTGCTGACTTTAAAATGTCCTTGTTGTCGATAAAAGGCTGCGCAATCATGTTAAGGATGTCTCTGCCAAGTTTTGCAGCCGTTTCTGTGAGAACCATTCCGATTTCAGCAAAGATTCCGATTAAATCTGCTGTAATCTGCTGCGCAGTTTCTCCGCCAAAAACTGAGAAGACATCAGCGAAAGCAACTGCAAGATTCCCTGCTATTTTCGAAATTTCAGCACCGATGTTGAACATATCTATCAGATAGCTCTTTATTCTTTGCACGTTCTGCTTTAAAAACTTTTCAATTCCGCCTATAATGTTTTGCGCAATTGTCAATCCGATTCTGGCAAATGATCCGGCAACTTGTCCAATTGCATATGCAAATGAATCTAAAAAATTATTTGCTGCTTTAGTAACTTCTGGATCAGTGAAAATATCCTTTAAAGATTTCCATATGGAATCAAGGTCATTTTTTATTCCGTCAAAAATCGGCTCGTAATCTCCTAATCCATCCCAGAATCCTTTTGCAATTAGCTTGGCCAGCTGTTTAAACCTGTCAATTATCTTCTCTAGCGGTTTCGACATTTTATCAAGGACTGTCTCACCCTCTGCCACTTTTCCATAATCAACATTTTGTACAGCATCTTTCATCTGATCTGCAAGTCCACCGGTTGCGCCCGGTACTTTTGACGATGAATCCGTACTTTTGTCCGTTGAGTAATTATTTATTTCGTCAAGAGGATTAAGATATCCTTTTGCCGCCTTAGTAGCTTTTTTAGTTGCATCTGCTGTATCATTTGTTGCATCCGCCAGCTTTTCAGCATTGTCGGCAGCATTTCCATATTGATCTGCTGTATCTGCGATTGTATCTGTTCCGGCAAGGCCTGCGCCACTTGCACCTGTTTGTCCAGATGATTTCTTCCCAGTGATTAACTCCGTAAATGACTTAAAGGCATTTGCCAGAGTTGCTAACTTACCAAGCAAGATATTAATAACTTTCAGAACAGGTGTAAAAATATTAATCAATCCCTGTCCGACTGTTGCTTTGAGAGACTGTAACTGCAACTGCATCACCCTGACCTGGTTCGCCCAGCTGCCAGATGTTCGGACGAAATCACCAGATGCAGCCGACAACTGTTTCTGCACAAAAGCCAAGCGGAGAGCAACTTTCTCCTGTTCGGTCATAGCAGATGTGGTTTTGCCATAGCCATTAGCCAGCGCATACTGGTCGAGCGCGCTTTGCGTCATAACGACACCCAAATCTTTTAATGTCTCGGTTTCACCTGTAAACACTGATTTCAGCTTGATATAAGCTAAGTCCTGACTGATGTTGTAGAATGATGCCACATCACCAGTCAGCTGTGTCAGAGCCGTTGACATATCGTAAGCCTGTGCTTCAGAGAAACCGAACGACTTAGACATTGCTCCGAACGTTCCGACATACTGTTTTGCCATCGTTTCAGATAATCCGGCTGAGGTCATGGCATTCTTTGCAAATTCATTGACCTTATCCGACATGGTGGTAAATGTAACATCGACCACGTTTTGAACTTCTGTGAGGTCGGAACCAAGCTCCACGCACTCTTTCCCGAACTGCACCAATTTGCCAACTGCAAAAGCCCCACCAATCAGCAGACCGATTTTTTTTACAGCACTCCCAAGGCCGTTAAATGACTGTTTTATAGCTGATACGCCATTTTGGACACCTGACGTGTCCATTCTGGTATCAATAATGACTGAGCCATCAGCAGCCATGTGTCCACCTCCTAACTATTTGAGGTTTAACATCTCATTCAGCTTATCTTTATAAGCTTGCTCCTCGTCGCTGAGACGTGTTTTTATATCAATAATATTCTTGTTATCGTGATAGAATTTCTTTTCCCATTTATCGAGCTTTTCACCCTTTGCCTTTTTTGAGCGGATTCCAACTACGGTATTAAAAAGACATTCACCAGATTCCATAAAGTATCCGAAAAATGTCCACCAGTGCATATAAGGCACTGCTCTGATTTCTTTGCCGGCAACCTTGTTTACCGCTGGTACAATCATGTCTCCGTCCTGCTCCCAGTCCATCAAACGTGGTTTAGGCTTATTCGGACTATCGTCAGATTGTCCACAGTCGATAAAATCCGATGCTTTCTGACAAGCTTCGTCCAGGCACTCAGACGGTATGTCCTGCCAGTCCTCAAATAGAATCTGCAACATAACAACTGCTTTCGCTTGTTCGTCCAGTTCTGGGTCATTCATGGCTATGAGGATATCAATAATCGCACGAAAATCTGTTCTAATAGAAAAATCCACCCCACTGATATTTAGTGAGGTGGGAAGCTCATAGGCGGTCATTTTGTATACTTCTCCGTATACTTATTGACTGCTGCCTGCATTTTTTTCTTTCTCTTTTCAATTTCTGGAGTAAGTGCTTCATTGATTTTGTCCAAAACGATATAGGCGAATACCTGACCATTTCCAAAAACAGTTGTTGCGGTGATTGGTTCTTTGAATAAATCCTTAGATGCTTCATATCCGAGCATATAATTGATTTTGTCCTCAATCTGCTTATTAATCTCCGCCATCTCTTTGCTGGAAGAAACATTTTTAACAGATTCCTGAGCTTGTTCAAAGAAAGTTTCCAATTCTTCCGCTCTTGCTGCAATGTTGATGTCGGTAGGGTTCAGCTTGAATGAAGAGAACACTTCACCCTGTTTATTTGTGAATGTGAAAAGAAGAAATCCATCATCAATGTTTGTGTTAATTGTTTTTGCCATTTTTTATATCCTCCTAAAAAATTATTCGCTGTCAGCTGTGAATGTACCGGAACTGATATCAAATTTTCCTTTTACACGCTCGCCAGTATAGTTGACGGTAAACGGAATCTGATAGCCGGACGTATCACCGCCATAGGAGGTTGGCACAACGTAGCAGTCCTGCTGATATGCTTCATATTTACCTGCCGTGGCTTCTGTCCAGAGGTGAACCTCAACTGCTTTCGTCTTGAGGTTATCGTCTTTGAGGCGCCCATCTACGATCTTCTGTAATGCTGTGAACAAGTCAGATGTGGTGTCTGCATAGAACGGATCAGCGTCGGAAGAAACTTCGTAGCCGTTATGTTTGAATGTGGATTCTCCAAGAATGTTTTTAGATGTTTCAGTGTCCGGGTTGAGTTCTACGTTATACTCTTCCAGATCTTTTCCAAGACGCTCATACTTCGGCGTCAGCCCTCCGCAGAGGGAACCTGCGTCGATGTAATGAGCCATATATTTACGGTCAATCTTGCCTGTAACTGCCATAGAAATGTCCTTTCTGCCTATAACTTTTAAAAGGCTGTGTAGGTTAGCGACTATCTCCAATTGATAGCCGGTTGTTACTTGCTATATTACTTCATAAGTGTTTTCGTAGCGTACTGACAATGGCAATAACCAGTCCTGTACGCCGTTCTCCTGTGGTTCTGTACCGTATGAGTTGCCACGGGTGATACGTTTTATCACTCGCCCTTGTGAAAGCTCAGGAAACGCATCTAAACGCGTCTCAGAGCCATTTATGACAACTGGTTCTCGACATATCCATTTGCCAAGACTGTCAAGGAATTTCTGGACAGACAATTTCTGCCTTTCCTTGTCGGATGCTGTTCGGTATACTACATAGAACGGATACTGGCATACCTGATGCATTGTTCCACAAACGTCTTCTTTTTCTGAATAAATCAAGGCACCGTTGTCTGCCGAGAACGCAATTCCTGATTCCTTGCCAAGTTCTTCAAACTTGATTATTTCATTGTCGTATAGTCCCGGATACTGGTTCAGAAGTGCTTTCATGGCATCTGTCAGAATATCATATCCAGTTGCATCTACTCCGATAGGTTTATCCGCCATGTCTGCCACCTCCTGCCTGTGCTTTTACCTTGCGAAGCCATGTACTGCCGTATTTTCGTTTAGCGGCATCGAACCATTCAGCTTGCGCCTGAGTATGCGGTGATTTTGTATATTGAAGATTTTCTTTTGCATTCGTTTTACCGGAGTACTGGCTCACAAGAACCTTTTCCGCATCGTGTCTTGCCCATGTGCTACCTGTCGCAGGGTCGACCATGGTTTTTCCAAAATAAAGAAAACGTCCATATGGTTCTGCCGCTGCACATACAAATCCAGTTCCTTGCATTGATGTACTTTTGACTCTTGTTCGGTCAATAAAATCTCCCGAAATCATTGGCATAAACTCTATCATACTGTCCATAACCATTCCATCAAGGAGATACTGGGCTTCTTGATATTGTTTGGAGAACCTGTCCATATTCAGCTTGATTTTCATATCTCCGTCAACTACGGAGAACCCTTTAAAATGATGAATCTTACTCATATTACTTACCCAGAATCTCAAAATGTGGAATCAGCGTATATGGACCGCCTACACTGGTAATCTTAAACACGTTATCCTTGTTCTCGTTCATATACTGGTAGAATCCATTCCGATAATCACCATCAGTTATCGTTCCACCAGTCCATTTGCCCTCCCAGAAGAATGATTCATCCGAGAATGTGATAGTATCTTCCAGAGCGTTGTTAATCTGTCTTTTCCACTCTTTAGGGGGCACCCATGGAAAAATCTTGCCGTCTTTATCAGTAATCGTTATCTCGCCGTTCTGGACGGTGTATCGAACGTGTAACTGTGCGTTGTCAGTTGCGTCTGGCCCGTACTTTTTAAGAATTGCTCCCTTGTCCGTAATGAGGTCAACGCCAGATAACACATGAGGATACCAGTACGCATCTCCCGTCGTGGCACTTTCGTAATAGTTGAAAAGTGTAATTTTAGATGAATACATGATACCCTCTCCTTAATTATTCTTTCTGCGTTGTCTGCTTAATAACCTGATTCACGCCGGTTGCCGACAATCCATTAAACATACCAACCGCAACTGCCGTTATATAGTCCGTTGCCGGGAAATCTGGGATAACTCCCATTCCGATAGCTCCGAGAATGCCACCAATAACCGCCATGATTATCGGAATCCATTCATCAGAGATTCTTTTTGATGCTTTGCAGCCCATTCCTACGATGTAGCAAATCATAACGATTGCTATACATGAGCCAAGCGTTGAAATGTCCATATAATCACACTCCTGCATACAATACTGGTATTCCATCATCCATCTTTACTCCCATCAGAAGCGGCAAAGCTGTCTTTAAGAGTAAGTCATTCGTTTTCTGTACATCTCCGGCGGCGGCATACACCGCACTCCACTCTTTTGCACTCGCCCCGATCTGCTGTGGCGTTGCATAAGAGATAGATTCACTGCCAGAAGATACAGATGTTACAATGCCCGTTGAATTACCACCTGCACCAAGCATAGTTGACGTACCACTCACAGCGGCATTGGTAGCATTCTTTTCAGCAAGCTCGATCTGATACATTAATTCAGCCAATGAACAGACTGTCTTTTTGATACGCTTCTGCGAGCGTTCGTTTGTTGGCAGTCCGTCCACCAACCTGTCAAACGTCATTGTGTCCACAAAATCGCTGGCTCTTTCTGCCAGCCGTGGAAAGTCGGTTTCTGGTACGACATTACCGAATGATTCTGTATAGAATTTATAATCTGCATAAGCCATGCCAGTTACCTCCCAGGTTTATGATTTCGCTGTTACACTTGCACTTCCGGCATTCAGTGCTTTGTATGTTCCGTCACACTCAACCACTGTGATCTTCTGTCCGGTTGCTGCTGTGATATCAGCTTTTCCATCCCAAGTACTCCAGTTTCTGAGATTCTGTCCGTATCCGACAGTTACTGCGTCTGCTGCAACTTTGTATTTGTACACATTACCAGCATTTTCCTTAGCCGGATTTACAGTGATTTTTGTATCACCAGTTGCTGTTCCTTCCGCAGATGTTACTGTCAGAGTGCCGAGCGTTGGTGTTTCGTCAATAGTGATTACTGCAATTGCATCAATGTACTCTGCAAAAAGAGTAAGTCCCATAACCGCAAACGCTTCGGATACTGCTGTGTGGTAGTTGCCCTGTGTATGGAATCCGATCAGATTTGTCTCGCCGGATACGGTGTATACAAGTCCTGCTCTTGCGAAGTCAGATTCGTTCGGGTCAACATAGTACAGAACGATATTCTCAACAGGGGTAGCGATAACTGTTCCCCTTGGAATTTCCTTTTCGGATAACAGGAAGATAGTATTGAAGCCCATGAAATCTTTCATGTACTGGAAGCCGAACTGATTCTGAATAGTGATCTCAGCTGCTCCGAGGTATTCATATACGTCCAGAATATTCACAAATCCAACAACGCCAGTCACATTTCTGTGCATCTGTTTGAATTTGTTCTCAACACGGCCTTTAGCCATTGCCAGAGCCATCTGGAATGTTGTTTCTGTGGAAGTAAGTGTACCGGTTTTCAGATAATCATAAAATCTTTCAGTAACATTGGTCTGAAGCTGGAAAAGGAATTCGTCATCGGTCATCTGAACAGCATTCTCATAACCGTGATCCTTGATTGCTTCGATAGATACAGCCTTTGCGTACTTCTCAATACTCATTTCTACATAAGGCTTTTCTTTTACAGTGAATTTGCTGTAAGGGATTTCCTCACCCTCTTTAACATTTCCGTCCTGTAATGTGCCTTCTGCGTATTTTGATTTAAGAACCGCTCCGGGTGTTTTTTTGATTGGACGCATGATACCAAGAATCTCACGCAAGTGTTCCCAGTTTCTTTCAAATCTGGTGACGAAGTCAATCTCACGTGCTGTGGCCTGAATATCATTTGTCATAATAAGATTAGCTTTTGCTGCCATATAAAAATCCTTTCTGCCCATAATTTTTTAAGGTATTGGGTTAGCGGCTATACTCTGTCGTACAGTCGGTGTAAAAAATCACTGGAATAACTGGATATTCTGAGCAATTGCAGCCTGTCTCTCGGACGGGTCTTTGATCGCTTCGATTTCCTTCTTTGTCATGCTTCCCGGTGTCTGCTGCTGTCCAACGTGAGTGGTAAATCTTGCCTGGTTCTGCTGAGCCTGCTGCTGAGATTCGTCCACAAAAGCGGATGCATCAGACTGTTTCATCTGCTCAATCAGATCATTTAATCCGAGAATTTTGCCGTCTTTCAGCTTTAATCCTGCTTCTTTGATGTCTGCCATAACAGACTTCTTAGCCGCTTCACTGGAAAATTTGACATCATCGAGCGCCGCTTTGAGTGCATCTGAGAAATCACGGTCGTAAATTTTTGCATTGAATTCTTTCTCTGCATCCTCGGCTTTTTTCTTCCATCCAGCAAGCTCTGTCTGAATGTTCGCCGGGTCGATACCGTCGAAACCTTTTAAAGTTTCCTCTGCTGTCTCGGCACGTTCTTTCCAGTTATCTCGTTCTCCCTCAATTTTTGACAAAGTTTTTGCTACTTCTTTCGCATTTTTGTAATGCTCAGAGAGTGCTTTCTTTACATCTGCCTGTTTGTCTTCCGGGATTTCAATTCCATACGATTTTAATGTGTCAATAAGTTTCTGCATATATATCCTCCTGGTCGTGTTTATTGACCTGCCGCCGCAGGTAAATGGATTAAGCCAGTTAGACCACTGGCAGGGTAGCTGGAATAACAGGAATCGAACCTGTGACACTCTGATTAACAGTCAGATGCTCTACCAACTGAGCTATATCCCATTAACCCGGATTCCCGGGTTAGCAAGGTGTTTAACGTGTCATGCCTGCCACGAGTTGTTTCGAATGCTCTTTCTTTTTAAAAGAAAAAACGTGAATAAAAACTTTATTCAAGGAGGTGAGCCATCTTGCGTGCCAGATGGCAAATACACATGGCAGGGTTCGAACCTACTTAAACATTCACTAAAAGCGCGTCTGTTTAACTTTCCCCTAAAGCATGTGTACCAGCTACTTTAAGAAAGGAGGATAAAACGAAAATGTTAAAACAACCGTTGTGCTTCCTGCTGCACAATTACATTATAACAGATTTCTTTTAACTACCTCTCTACCACTTTTGCGTTTTTAGAGCATATCACGGAGCTTTTCCACGTATCTCTTAACAAGATCACGTTCCTCCCGGCACTCCGCATCCTTCGACATATCACTCATTTCCGTTGTGAGTTCGTCCAGATGTTCTTCCAGAGCGGCAAGCATCTTTCTCTTGCAGTCCTCAGATTTGCCGGAACGATAGCTCTGTTTCTGCGTCATATAGTCGTCATAAGCATCTCGTCCGTCAGAGCGGCTGTAATGTCCTCTAACATAATGCTCACCACGTCTGGCATAAGAACTACCCCGGTCGTAATCTGGCATCATTCTGCCGTCATTTGAGCTGTATCTCCCCATGCTGTCGCGCTTTCTTCCGCGTTCGCTGTAATCGTCATTGTATCCACCACGCATCTCATCAAGGACAGTGTTGTAATACTCAACTTTCTTATCCCAGTACTGTGTATTCTTGATATCTTTGTACATATCAATCAGCTTGTATGTCATTTCCAGATTCCCGGTGGTCAGTCCATTATCAGCGATTTTGGAAAGTTCATCTTCGATTCTTGCGCATAAGTCTTTAATATCTCTCATAATCACACCTCCTACGCTTCTCTGGTCACAACAATGTTTGCGTTCGCAACAGAAATTGCCTGATCGCTAGTGTTCTCTACTGCGATATTAACGCAACATCCACGAGGTACATCAATATAGATGCCAGAGGACACATTGTTATACTGGTCTACTGCTGCCGGTGTGGAAATCATCTGAGAAGAAAGAACCGGTTCGCCAGAGATTGCAATAGCCAGAGAAATAGCTTCAACAGTACCGCCTGTTGGAATTGCGATATTACCAGAAAAATCCACGAAGAATCTTGCTTTACACTGATTAGTCAGTCCTCTCAGTGTGATAATTCCACTTCCCTCTCTGTGCTGAATGCAGTTAGAACCTTTAACTGCTGTGTTTGAAAATACTACGTTTCCATTTGCTGCTACAGTCTGAGCAGCTACATTTGTAAATTCTGCCATAAAAAAACTCCTTTCATATCACAAAAGGACAGGTCTCAGCCTGCCCCTCTGCGTAATACGGCATAAGCCGACATCCGAATCAATCGAAAGATACTCTCGATATGAAGTTATCAGCAATTACATCCGGTGTTGCATCCGCATCCGTAATATGTGTTCGGGTTAGGAACCTGATATGCCGGAATCGGTGCTGGATTAATCGCATTAATAAGCTGCTGTGTCTGTGAAGCCATTGCAGTTGTGAGAAGTGCGCTCTGGCGATCCTGAGAAGCGGCACGTCTGAGATCATTGTTTTCAGCCTGCAAGTTAGAAATCTTTTCATTGCAAAGATAGTCTAAAACGGCTCTCGCATTTGCATTCTGGTTATCAATGATATCTCTTGTGTTACTGTTCATGGTGTTCTGCAATGCGCAGGTGTTCTGTGCCATATTGTAGTTTACACCCTGGATAGCTTCCCTGGTTTCACAACAGCAGTTCGCAAGCTGTGCCTGTAAAGCATTGGTATTCTGCATATTAGCTACAGTATCAGCATTGATTGCCTGCTGGATTCCAAAGCCAGTCTGCATGATATTGGTGTTGATTCCGTTAAATCCAGTAAGCATACCGTTATTCATGGCATAGAATCCATCACACAGGCCGCTATTGATTCCGTCAAGCTTGCTGATTACTGCGGAGTTATCAAATCCTCTCTGAATGTCTGCCTGAGTAGCTGCTGTGGCTGCATATCCGCCGCCGTTGCCATTATTACCCCAGCCATTATTGCCCCATCCGAAGAAAACAAAAATGAATAAAACAATAATCCACCAGCTACCATCTCCACCAAACATGCCGTCATTATTTCTACCGTTTCCAGTAGCAGCGGCAATATCTGCTAAGCTATAATTTCCATCCATAATATAATCTCCTTTATTGTGTATTTACATCAATCTGGCCAGATTGTAATGTACTATTTCATTCCTTTCAACAGATTCTGAAACTGCCCTGCCATCTGTTGAACCTGATTAAGTTGCTGTTGAGAAATCCGTCCAGACTGTAACATCTTCTGGACTTCTGCTTTCGGGTCTCCCTTAAAATTCTGCTTAAACTGCATAAACTGCTGCATCATCTGCATTGGCCCGTTTCCCTGTGGCATTCCACCACCAAGTGCATTAAATAATGGATTACTCATCTGCGTTTCCTCCCTTGACTGCTGATTCCTGTGCGGTATTAGCCCTAACAGGTTCAGAAAAAGAATTTAATCGGTTTATGATAGCTTCGTATTTGCCCTTTAAATCGTTATATTCCTGTCTGGTGACATATTTACTGTCCATGTTCGGAACAGGCTGTTTAGGTGGCATCTGAGTGCCTACTTCATGATACTCAAACGTCCGTAATGGCTGTGGCATACCGGAAACGTCCGTGGATTTTATAAAGAATTTTTCACTTTCACTGTCCATCAGTAAAACACTTGTTCCGGGTGCTACCAGATATGATTTTGCACCGACTTCGCCAGATACCCACAGGATACCATTGTTGTTCTGCTGTGGTTGCTGTACTGGCTGAGCTGGCATCTGGACAGGCTGCTGGAACTGGTTCATCTGTCCTGGAACGCCGAAACTATATTGATAAGGACTGTTATATAATGCCATCTTATGCACCACCTTTCTGATTATATTTTTGCATAAAAAAAGAACCGGAAACAGTTCGTTTCTGGCTCTAATTAGTGTCTAAAAAGTATCAGCATACTTTAATTATTTTATTATTTACTCTCCGGCTCAATCGTTTTGCCGTGGATATACTCACGTTCATCTGTTCAGCACAGTATTCAAGAGTGCGTTCCTGGCATCTCAAACGGAACAGTCTTTCTTCGTCCGGTGTGAAATTACACTCTATCAAGAACCTGTCTATATCTTTCTTCGTGAACACATATAATTTCATGAGCATACCCCTTACTAATGCTACCGCTGATTCTGTGCAAGATACTCCGTGAGCTTCTGTTTTGTTTTTTTTAATTCTTCCACGTTGTTCCCGCTGATCTGACTGTCCAACATGGTTGATAGCACTTCCAGAATTAACGAATCACGCTCTGCAATCCTTTGAAGACTTTCATAATCTCGCTTATCATGTTCTTCCAGTGTCTCTACTCGCTTATTAAGACGAAATGCCGGAGTGAACCACTTAAAGATTACAGCCGCCGCCCCTCCAACAATGGACACCCCTCCGCAAATAGAGAGAAAAATCTGTACAAATTCTGATATGCTCATTTAGCTACTCCTTTTCCCAGTAGTATACCGGGATTTCATTGCCGCTATCCCATGTATCGTAAAATTTACCGTCCTGTACCGTCACAACATGACCATCTATGCAGAGAATGTACGTACCTGTCTGATGGTCTGCGCAGAAATCATTGACTGTATAGATATATCGTTCTGACTGTTCAATCAGCTTACGCCTGTATCCATGTTTATAGAGGTACGCTCCCCAGACATAGTTTGCACTTGGCATATCTGACAGAGCACACGCCTGTACCATTAGCCCGGCGAATACTGTTTCCCAGTCCTGCCCGGTCGCCTTGCATATTGCCCGGACAACGCAATCTCCTGTTCTTTTATCCTTAACAGGATTCGGATTGAAATATTCCCATCTATTCATCAGTCAATCCCCTTTGCTGTTTTATATCTCTTCGCTGCTCCTCTGGCTTTTGCGGCGTTCTGGCGGTTCCACTTCGCTATCATAAGCCGGTCTTGCAGCTCCCTCAGGTCATTCTGCTTGCAGTAATCTTTGTATGCAGCATTTTGTTTCTGTAAAAGATAAGACTTCCGGTCAAGGTCTTGTTGCAATGTGAATTTCGCCTTTTCGTTCGATGCATTGTCAACTCCTGCTTGCAGTCCGAGAACTTCACGCTTCGTCTTGCGGATTCTCCGTTCGTAAGTACGTTGCCGCTGTTCTTTTTCGTACTGTTTGCCTTTGTTGGCTTTATCCTGCGCTGATAATTCTGCATAAGGATTAAATTCTCCGTCACTGGCTCCGAAGCTATGCCTACAGTTGACGCCTGACAGTCCGCTTGCCGTTCCATATCCGGTCAATGAAAAAGGTGGAAATTTTTTACTCTTGCCAGAACGAGAGTATATCTTGCCTTGCCACCATGAGTGGTTTCCGGGATTCTCACCGCCATCACCCGTTCTGGCTCCTATGTGCGCACTGACCAGAATCAAATCCCAGTCCATTTCTTCCATGCGTTTTAGAGATATATCTCCCGTAGCCTGAGCCACGCCAGTTCTGACAGAACGTGCAACCGCTGTTTCAATCGTGTCTTTTCTGCCAGATGGATATGTAACAGTAACACCATCTGATACAACATTATTAACTGCCTCTTTGATGGCTTGCGTATACCCAACCGCCCCGGTCATCACATGATTATATGCAAGGTCGCATTGCTCGATATAGAGCCTATGAGCGGCACTTGCGATTGTTCTTGTGAAGTTCTTCCACTCACCCATGGTCACAAGCATATTCCGTTCCATGAGCCTTATCATAGCCGGGGACTGTTCAAGCGGTACAGGGCTTAATCCCGCCGCCTTGTATATCTTGTCATCGTAGTTCATTGCAGTAATTCCGGCATCTTCAAACGCTTCAAGAAGTTCCTTCTGCTCACGTTTGGTATATTTGGATAGTTCTGCTAGAATATCCTCTAGCAGTTCGCCAGATTCTTGCATCGTTCTGATTCTCCACGCATCAGCATTGGTCAGAATATAATCCTCACCTCTGCCGATTCTTGCCATCATCCGCGACACGATCTCAGAGATGATATACTGATGCAATTCTTCGGCAATCTGCTCACTGCCCTCTGTTATCTGGCGTAAATATTCTGGGCTTAACATAGCTATTCATCTCCAAACAGTTTTGGCTCATCTGGCTGAGCTTCTTTGACCATTGCCCTAGCCTCGGATTCTGTCATATTTTCGAATTTGACATAATACATCCAAGGAGGACAGTCGCCCTGTAAGCGATATTTCCACCAATTGTCTCGGTCTCTCTCATAAGAATATGCCATTTCGCCAAAGTTGCACTGAACTTTATATGTACCGACTGGAGCCAATCCATATAAATCTGCATATACGCTTAACGCATACACTACTTGTTTTATACTTTTGTCCAATTGGTCTCTTACGTCCTTGATAAATTGTACAGACCTCTGTTGCCCTGCTTCTACCTCTGTAGCTGTTTGTATTCCACTTTTTTCGTTAAATACAAAATATCCATTAGAGAATCCGACCTTATATCCAATCTGTCCAAGGAGGGCATTTATACCGCTTATACGGGTATCTGTGTTGAGCTGTGGATTGATTTCTTGGTAGAACTCTTTTTCATCCTGTCCGAATACATTCTTGACAAAGTGCGGTAAGCTCATTTCATTCCGTCTGTTCTCCATGCCCTGTGGCGACATGGCTGATACAGGTGTACCGCTTGGCATCAGCAGTCTATCATCTGCCAGAACAGTCTTCTGCGAGTCAAAAATCTCTCCGGCATTACGGCTGTATGCAATGTCGAGGTCTTTTAGTTCTTCGATGGCTTCTGCAAATATTGGTAAGCCAAGTGGTGTACTAATGTCCACATTGTTCGCCTGCGGTGTCCGTAGTACTCCGTACAAAGCTCCGTCCAGTTTTTCGCCGTTTGCCTTGAGTATCGGCGGTGTATCTGCCATGAGGTCAGCCCATTTGGTCTGTTTAAGGTCAATCTTATCTCCAATGCTTTGAGGGGATTTTGATACATAGGCTCTATTTGATACATAGTACGGATAAGTTGTCACGCCATCTATTGTGGTCTCAACAAATCTATGATATTCAAGCCTTGTATAGTATTTCCGTCCAACAACATAAGAATCCTTAAATATAATCCCTTTAATCTCCTGATTGTCGTAATCTACAATCATCACATCTGCCGGAGTAAATACGTCAAGGCTCTCACCGTTTGGCTTGATAAATACTGTTCCATAAGCGCATCCATATTCTACCCAGTGACGAATCTGGAAATATACCTTGTCTATCTGTTCTTGCAGCCATGTTGCCCTTGCAGAACCATCTATCTGAATGCCAATCGCCAGCGTTGTGAGCCGTGCTGTCTCTGAGCAGACAGATTTAGCAAAATTAATCGTCTTGATATTATTCTTATCATCTAGCCATTCCGGTACACCTCTGTAGATGTTCGCACACCGGTTAATCAGTGTTTCCATCTCCGGAAATTCTGCTACCTGGATATTAAAATCCTCTTTAGCTTGTTTTTTGAATATCATGTTAAACCACCTTTTTAGTGTTGTTATAAGTCCCATTTAATCTACCTTTTAAAATCCATCCATCTTACAGAAGTATCTCGCACAATAATGTCTTCATATTCTACAACTTTTAAGATTTCGTTAATGTCAGATGATCCATATATTTTTAACCTAATGCTTAAGAATTCATTTATTTTATCTAAGAAGTACCTATCTAACATTTTATGCACTGTACCCCCTCCTGTTAAATAGCGGCTCATAAGCATACCTAAGCGCCGAGATTGCGTGGTCGTTTCCGTCAGGATAACCACTTATTACATTTCCCTCTTTGTCCCGATCGTACTCATATTCTGTGATTTCTTTATATGCGTTCGGTGTTCGCTTCGGGTCAATGACTATAGTCTTTGTCTGTAAGAATTTGAAACCATACTCGATACTTCCCGGCCCTTTGATTGCTCCTCTGGCAGGAAGTCCGGCGTCCCGGAAATCGTTCACGGACTTAGGCTCCGCAGAATCACATATCATTGTGTAATCGTCATAGCCTTTTTTCTTAATCCAATCAGCGGTCTTGGAGTTGCTCCATTTATTTACATACAATTCGTCAATCAGATATATTTTCTCTCTGGCAGAATCGTAATAAGTTCGGAGATAGCAGAAGGCATCCGGGTACCATCCATAATCTACGCCAGCGAAAATACGATCCATGTGACTGATTTCTTCATCTGTAATATCTCTAATCTCCAGATATTCAAATACGTTCCCGCCGTTTCCATTCGCAATTCCCATGTACTCATGTTCATAAGCATTTGGATTAACTTCTTTCAGATGCTCCGCTTCGTCAATAAATGGCTGTCCCAGCCATCCTTTTGGCACATCTAAGTAAGTTGATGAATGAACTATTCTGTTCTCTTTTGGTTCGAGAACATATTTATTAGCCCAGTTATTCATTGTTTTTGGCGGATTGAAGCTCTTAAATATCCATGCAAGGTTTCCGCCACGAATCGCAGACTGCTCAATCTTACGAATTTCCTCAGGTCCTGCGAATTGATCTAACTCTTCGAACCAGAGAATGCCAATATATCCGAACTCAGGGTTGATAGATTTAATCTTGTCAGGGTCATCAGCACCACGGAAGTATATCTTTTGCCCGGTTGCTTTTAATGTAATCTCCATAGGTGATAACTTGGAATCAAATTCTTCTGTAAATTCCTGTTTTCCAATAGCCCATTTGATTTTGTTATATACAGAATCTTTGATAGTATTTCCGACCTTACGGCAAACCACGGCATGGATATCATGATTGTTCTTCATCAACTCTACTATAGTCATTCCGACGGTGGTTGATTTCGTAGAGCCACGTCCGCCTTTAAATACATACTCCAGATGTTTCTTATCTCGAATATCTCTAATGGCCCAATGGAAACAATCAGGAATGTTATACAGATCCATGTGATACGGCTTCGCATTTCTAGCAGCTTCCTCTGCTGCTTTCTTTTCTTCCTGCTCTTGCTTAATCTTTAATGTCTTTTCCAGATCATTCATGGATTTCAGCTGATCGGAGAAATCCGGAGCAAATCCGAATGAATCAGTCAGCTCACCTCTTGCGATCATGGAGCGGCGCTGCTGAATTTCTGCCAGAGACATGATGTCAGTGCCTTTTTGTTTTTCGATGAGAGACTGCTTTTCGGCTATATATGCAGAAATGCAACCTTTTTCCAACAGTTTTTTTGTCGCGTTTCTAATGATTCCATTAGAGTATCCAGCTTTCCTTGCGGCATTAGATGCATTTCCGCCATTCTTTATATATTCATCTGCAAACGCTTTCTGCTTAGGCGTTAAGTCCATCTAATCACCTCTGTCTATCCTCATTTTCTGACTGCCTCCCATATTTCTTTTAGGCACATGACCACATCATACTGGGATGCAGTTCGTAATATTTCATAATCACAATCTTTCCATTCACCCCTTTTTGTGAGGTGAAGTGTAGGTGTTGATATAATTATTACTGTTATCAATCGTTCCTGCTCATGGCTGTAGAATTGCGATGTTCCGATTTTTATGATTAATCCGGTGGATAATATAGCTTTTTGGAGTTTTCTCGTAACTGCTTTTAAGTTCACCATATTATCACCTCAATTCAAAAAAGTCCCCAGTATAGCAGTTATATACAAATATAATACCACGCTGGGGAGTTTTAGCTCTCTACCACTTTTATAAATTTTTAAGTTTTTTAAAGTCTGCCAATCAATTTGGCCAGATGATAATATTCCGCCATGACCTTGCGTTTGTAGCCGTAAAAGTCATTCTCCGTTGCAGGAACTGTCCTGATCTTCTCCATTGTCCGATAGCCGATGCTGTTGACGATACTGTCGTAGATTTGTGATTCAATTCCGGGCGCATATTTGATAGATACCTGTAACAGATTGTATTTATCACTTTCACTAAGATTTCGCAAGTGGCTTTGTAATGTCGGTATGTCATCCGGCGGTACTCCGTAGTCAATTAGTGTTGCCTTTCTCAGTTTCATTTATTTCGCCCTCTTCGTTTAGGTTCCAGTCACATGGCATGCCTCGAAAACATTCTGGACAGTGTTCGTAGAATCCGCAGCCTTTGCAATCCGCTGGCTGTCCAGTGCAATATTGTTGTAATACGTGGTATGCTGATATAGTAAGGTTTGGCGTTATGTCTGGTGTAGGTTTATTATTCATTTCTTCATCTCCTCCAATTTCTTCTCAGCTTCTTCACGGGTGA
>ERZ1026880.286-NODE-286-length-26981-cov-8.792097_pt1 | contig 26981 bp, 19 predicted proteins | sample MGYA00380170_ERZ1026880 | MGnify/ENA primary metagenome ERZ1026880 (study PRJEB33269, sample SAMEA4719806) | human gut metagenome | biome: human-associated habitat; feature: organic feature; material: feces | place: Cameroon | collected 2013-10 ...
CGTGTCCAGAACTATTTCGCGTCGGGCGCTATCTTCACATTCTGCACACATATGGAGTTCAGGAGGGCTTGGTCGCAGTTTTCTGCCCGTCTTTGTATATATAGTCAAACCCCTGCGCCGATCTAAGTAGCACAAACGAGAAGGGAGCCGAATCGCCGGCTCCCTTCTCGTTTGGTTCACTATATATTGCAAAGACTCTGCCCTTGATTAGACCAGGCGCAGGAACTTCTTCTTGCCAACCTGGATTTGCGCGCCCTCGAGACGGGCGGGCTCCAGGTTGTAGGACTTGGGCTCGAGCGCCTCGCCGTTGAGCTTGACGCCGCCGCCGTCGATGAGGCGTCGTGCGTCGGAAACGCTTTGCGCAGCTCCGGCGTTCACCAGCAGCTTGGCGAAGTACACGGTACCATCCTCGCCCGGGGTGAGATCTGCCTGGAAGGTGGGTGCATCCTCCGGGAAGCCGTGGTCCTTGAACTTCAAGTCGAAGTCGGCTTCCGCCTGCTCGGCCGCAGTCTCATCATGATAGGCGGCGACGATGTTGCGGGCCAGCGCACGCTTAACCTTGTTAGGATGCAGCTTGTCTGCCTTCAGGTCGGCCTCGAGCTGATCGATTTCGGCAACGGATAGCGTGGACGCCAGGCGATAGTACTTGATCATGAGCTCGTCGGGAATGGACATGACCTTGCCGAACATGTCGTTGGCATCGTCGGTGAGACCCACGTAGTTGCCGTAGCTCTTCGACATCTTGCGCACGCCGTCGGTACCCTCGAGCAGCGGCATGGTGAGCGCGATCTGCGGCTCCATGTCCATCTTCTCCATGAGGTCACGGCCAGCCAGAAGGTTGAACAGCTGGTCGGTGCCGCCCATTTCGACGTCCGCCTTCACCATGACCGAGTCGTACGCCTGCATGATGGGATATAGGAATTCGTGCATGGCGATAGGCGTTTGGGACTGATAACGCTTCGTGAAGTCATCGCGCTCGAGGATGCGAGCGACGGTGAACTTGCTCATAAGGCCGAGAAGGTCTTTGAGATTCAGCGACAAAATCCAATCGGCGTTGTAAACGATCTTCGTCTTCTCGGGATCCAAGATCTTCATTGCCTGGGCGACGTAGGTTTCAGCGTTTGCCTGCACCTGCTCCTGAGAGAGCTGCGGACGAGTGGTGTTCTTGCCCGAAGGGTCGCCGATGAGCGCCGTGCCGTTGCCGATGATAAGCGTGACGTTGTGGCCCAGATCTTGGAACTGGCGCATCTTGCGCAGCGGAACCGCATGGCCAAGATGCAGATCAGGGCTGGTGGGGTCAACGCCGAGCTTGATGTTGAGCGGCTTGCCGCGCTTGAGCTTCTCGAGCAGGCCGCTTTCGGGCACGATTTGCGCAGCGCCCGATGCGATGATGTGCAGTTGTTCTTCTGCGGACAGCATGGTTTCCTCTTTCTAAACGCGTATCTTCGGGATTCTAGCACATGCGGCTTACTGCACGCCGCGGAACAGGTGTCCGCTGGTGCAGCCGGGCTCTTTCGGCAGGGCCGCGCCCTGAGCGTGCGCCACGTTGCGGGCGCGCACGACGCGCTGAACCGCTTGCGTGGTTTCTTGCACGTTCATGAGCGTGCTGTCCACCAGAAGCCAGGTGATGCCAGCCTGAACGATGTCGGGGACGGCATGCGCAACATCCAGCTGCACACTGTTGTAAAGATGGCTGCGTCCGAGCTGGTCGGATATCACCGGGAAATCGTAGCCCTTGCGGTCCTTCAGAAAATGCGGGCTTTTGCGGCGCGCACACGTTGCGCACTCCTGAGCGCAGGGACCCTGGCTCATGAGCATGCAGTGCTCCGTGGTCATGAGCTCCTGACGCCCGATGACGGTAAGGCCGAGCTCGACGGGCCTTTCCTTCGCCAAATCGGAGATTTGGGCCAGGTTGAGCTCGGGCGAGAGCCAGACCCGCTTCGCGCCAAGGCGCGCCGCGGTTTGCAGGGCAAGCGCATTGGTGACGGGCAGGTGCGGACCCACCTCCACGCAGGCGCCTATCTCATGAGCGCGGAAGAGCTGCCCGAGGCTTTCGGCCATGACCGGTTGGTCAGCATGAACGCTGCGCCAAGCGTCGAAGCCGCATGCATGCTCGCGCGCGAGCTCGCAATCATCGTGGTCGGCGACGGGCAGCACGACGGTGCATGCCTTCGGATAGCTTGCCTGCTCAGCGGTTTCCGAGAGCTGGCCGGCTATGGTGGCCTGGCCATGAGCCAGGTTGACCGCGGGAACGTACACCTCATCGGCGCCGGCGCGCTTTGCCGCACGAGCGCAGGCCGGATTGGTGGCCAACACCGCGATATGGACGCCACCGGCATGCGCCGGGAGCATTCGGCTTCCCGCCTCCACGCGCGGCAGCGGGCGCTGGAAAGCGCCTTCAAGCAAAGCTTGCTCAAGGGAGTCGAGCGCCTCTGCGCGCACATGGTGCAGCTGCGAGAAGCCGATTCCCACGCCCTCGTCCATATCGATATCGAGGTTCACCAGGGAAAACGGGGTCTGCCCTAGCCTGTCGATATGGGCACGGACGTCATCTTCGCTAACCGCTTTGGTGCGTGCGGGCTCGATCTGCTGGCCCTCGGCAGCCCCAACGGGCAGCGCGCCCTCGGCAAAGCGCTTGCGGGCGCCGCGCAGCGCGCGCGGGTCGGCGGGGTTGTCGGCTAGACAAAACTCGATGCGAAGCGGCTGCCCGATGCGCAGACGCGCGCGACCCTGCACCTGGATGCGCGGCAGGCGGTCGTCGTCGACGAACGCAGCCTCGGCGCTGCGCACACGGAACACGCGATCGCCCTTCCCCACCGCACGCTCCGGCGCCAGCAGCAGATTGCCATTGCGATCGGTATCCACCTGGGAAACGGTGTAGGCGAAATGGCCCTTGTTCGTCCAGAACTCGAGCACATCACCCGCAACGATGGGGCGCTCGCATGCCACGGCGGCCTTTCCGTTCTTGACGGACGCCACACGTCCGACGAACACGCCGCGGTTGTTCGGACGGCCGTAGCTCATAATCTCGTTTCCACGCTTGCCCTCCAGGTATGCGGTGGTGAAACCTCGGGAGAACGCCTCGGCAAGCTGGGCATGCTCCTGCTCCGTTCCTCCCGGAGCGGTCCAATCCTGCGCACCGCTTTCGCACGCGGCGTCGCGCGCCGCGAGAACGCGGTCGAGCGCGGCACGATAAGCGCTGGTCACGGCATAGACGTACTCGGGCGACTTCATGCGGCCCTCGATCTTGAGGGACGCCACGCCAGCACGCACCAGGTCGGGAAGCAGGTCGATGCTGCACAGATCCTGCGGGGACAGCAAGTGATCGCCCGGTGCCGGGAGCGGCTTGTTCTTCGCCACGTTATGCAATGCGTACGGCAGGCGGCACGCTTGCGCGCACAACCCGCGATTCGCCGAACGCCCGCCGATGAGCGAGGACATGAAGCACTGGCCTGAATAGCACACGCACAACGCGCCGTGGGCAAACGTCTCGATTTCCAGTCCCAGCTCATCGCCGACCTTCGCCAAGTGTTCGATCTCGGGCAGAGACACCTCGCGCGCGAGCGTCACGCGCGCTGCTCCAAGCTGAGCAGCGGCACGCATGCCCGCCTCGTTGTGCGTGTTCATTTGCGTGGAGATGTGCAAGCGCGCCTGGGGCAGCGTTCGCGAAAGCTCGGATGCGATGCCGATATCCTGCACGATGAACGCATCGGCGCCGGCGCGATAAGCCTGACGCGCCGTTTCCATGGCGCTATCAACCTCGCCAGGCAGAATGGCCGTATTCAGCGCAACGTACACGTTCACGCCGCGCAGATGGGCGAAGGCACAAGCGTCGGCAAATGTGTCGATGGTGAAATTGTCGGCCCCACGTCGCGCATTGAACGACTGAAGGCCCAGATAAACCGCATCGGCACCGCCTCGCACAGCGGCATGGAAGGCCGCGATGCCGCCGGCCGGCGCCAGGAGTTCCACTTCTCGATCCATTTATTCAACCCCCATTGAGTAAAAACGGCTGTAGGCTTCGCGCAGCAGAAGCCGCCTCGTAAAATCCAGTTGCAACAGCATAAGAAAAAAGCCACGGTAGTATAATCGAACAATGAAACTCAGACGAAAACAGCGCGAAATGCGCACCCATGGCGTTGCCTGGCTTTTGCTGGTTACCGTTGCATGCCTGTGCTTCACGGGTTACTGGGGCGCTAAGGGCGCCTTGAGGGTAATGGACAGCTGGTGCGACGATCTTCCGCCCATCGAGGACACCGACTTCACCAACCATGCGCGGGAATCGGTGATGTATGCCGCCGACGGTTCCACGGTGTTGGCGGAATTTCAGCTGGAAAAACGCGACCCCGTTGAATCAAACCAGGTCAGCGACTTGGTTAAGCAAGCAACGGTGGACACCGAGGACGTGCGCTTCTATCAACATGGAGGAGTTGACCTTCCGGGTATTGCGCGTGCGTTCGTCAACAACCTTGCCGGAGGCAGCCTGGAAGGCGCGTCCACCATCACGCAGCAGCTTGTGCGCAACACGGTGCTCACGCAAGAAGCAAACGAAATATCGATCGAACGCAAGGTGCGCGAAGCGCAGCTGGCCATGGATCTTGAGAAGCAGTACAGCAAAGACGAGCTGCTTATGATGTACCTGAATACCGTGAACTACGGCGATGGCTGCTACGGCATACAGGCAGCTGCGCAAAACTATTTCCAAACCGACGCTGCCGATTTGAGCCTCACGCAAGCCGCCACCTTGGCCGGCATTCCGCAGTCCCCGACGTTCCTGAATCCAAAAACGTATCCCGACGCAGCCTTGGAGCGCCGCAACCTTGTTCTCGAGCGAATGCTGTCTGCCGGCGACATAACCCAGGAGCAGTGCGAGGCCGCGCAAGCTGAGCCGTTGAACCTTGACCCCGCTCCGGAGGTTCCAGAGGACGGCATTTACGCATACCCGTATTTCACCAGCTACGTGCGCAACCTTCTTATGGAAGAGAACAATCCCTTTGGATGCTCGTATGCCAGCCTGTTCGAAGGCGGGCTGACCATCCGAACCACCTTAAACCCCTCCTTGCAAGACGATGCGGAGGCGGCATGCGCTGCGCAGCGAGCCCGCATGAGCGGAGATCTTGACGCATCGCTAGTTGCCATCGACCCCGCAACGGGCTATGTCGAAGCCATGGTCGGGGGCGGCGACTACGACATCAGCCAGGTGAACATCGCCACGGGAACGGGCGGCGGAGGCCGTCAAGCGGGGTCGACGTTCAAGGCGTTCACGCTTGCCGCAGCTATAGAGAAGGGAATCTCACCTCAAACGCGCATCGACTGCTCCTCTCCTATGACCAAGGAGATCGACGGCAGGGAGCAGACGTTCGAGAATTTCGACAACATCGATTACGGGGTGCGCACCATCCAAAGCGCCACCGCCGTTTCGGCGAATACGGGATATCTGCGCCTGTCCGAGGAAATCGGGCAAGCGGCGACAACGGAGATGGCCGAACGCCTGGGCGTCGAATCGCCGATGAGCACGGTGTACACCACGACGCTAGGCGTTGCCAGCGTCACGCCGCTCGATATGGCCAGCGCCTACGCAACGCTTGCAAGCGGCGGCACCAAGCGTAACCCGGTTGTGATCACTGAGATCGAAGACAAAGACGGCAACATCATCTACGAGGCCGCCGACACCTCGAAGCGCGTGCTAAGCGAAGAAGTTGCCGGCGCAACCACCAGCGTGCTTCGACAGGTCTTCGAAGCATCTGACGGCACGGCGCAAACCGCGAAACTTGACAGTAACCAGCCTGTCGCAGGCAAAACAGGCACTTCGACCGATTTCGCCGATCATTGGCTGGTTGGATACACTCCGTCGCTTTCCGTGGCCACCTGGATTGGCAATCCCGCCGGTAGCATAGCTACTGACACGCAGCTGAACTGCAACGCCTTGTGGAAGGACTTCATGGATCGCGCGTGCGCAGGCAAGGCAGTCGAGCAATTCCCCGAGACCAAGGCCCCTAGCTACAACAATGCCTTCAACGAAAAGCAGAAAGCGGCTCTTGGCGCCGAAGATGAGAAATCAACCGACAAGCAAACGCCTACGGCGATAACCTCAGGCTCGCAAACCGCCACCGCATCGCAAACTGGCGGCACCGCAGGCGCGAAAACGCCGCCAGATGCTACGGGCAAAACGCTTGCAGAGGCAAAAGAGCTGCTGAAAGATTGGAAGGCCGGCTCGGTGACGGAATACTCGAGCACCGTACCGAAAGACAGCGTGATCAGACAATATATTGCCAACGATGGCATGGTGGTGGTGGTGGTGCTGTCTACCGGGCCGAAAACCAACTAGCAAGTCGATTCGACGCTCTCAGCGCAAGGTTCGGAACGGACCGCCGATGCCACAACCGCCAAACCAAAACCAGCCCCGCGATACCATCTCGCGGGGCTGGTTTTGGTTTTCATGTAACTCGCCATATGCCTTTGCGAACCGACGAGGGCTCTTTCCCTGAGAAGGCCTTATTGCGGCAAATCGGCAGCGATCTTATCGCCCTCTTGCAGCTTCTCGATGCCGCTGTTGTAAGCGGACTGGATATCGGCAAGACGCTGGTCGTATGTAGACCAATCGAAGGGCTGAGCATCCGTCGCGCTGTCGATTTCCGTATACAGCTGGATGTAGGCGTTCAAGGCGTTCTCCAACTGCTGGCTGCCATCGACGTAGCACTGCTTCACATCTTTGAGAGCATCAGGCGCTTCCTGACCCTCGAATTCATCAAGGGCCTTGAAGGCATTATCCGCCTGCGTGCGCATCGTGACCACATCGCCGCGAGATACGGCATCCGAAAAACCATCCAAACGGGTATGCAGCGTTTCCATGGTTTGATTGACTTGCGTCATATAGGCGCGGTTGTCCGACTGCGCCTGCGAAGCCGCCGAGGTTTGCTGCTGAGAGGTGCAGCCCCCCAACACGGCAACGCTCAACGCCGCTGCGCAAACCGTTGCCGTCAGTTTTACCATCGTATGAGCCATTTTCGGTCCTGTTCTACCTGTTGCTAAACCAAATATTACTGGGTTGTCGCGCCACCACCGGCAGCTGATCCTCCGGAAGCCGCGCCCCCTCCGCTCGTGGCGTTGCCGCCAGTCGCACCACCGGTTGCTGCCCCGGTACCGCCGCCAGTCGTCGTGTCGCCACCGGTTCCGGCGCCGCCACCGGTTCCGGCGCCGCCGCCGGACTCCGTGCCGCTTGAAGCGTTTCCGCTTGCGCTGCCGATGCCTGTACCATAGGAGTTACCGTTGTTGTTCACGGTGCCGTACTGGCTATTGCTCGAACCAGTGGTGCTGCCGTCCTGATTGCTCGTCGAGCTTCCAGAGGAATTCGTGCTGTTCGAAGACGAGCTGGAGGACGTTGTCCCAACATGGTATGTGGCATTCGAAAATGCCTTGTATGTGGGGTTCGCCGCCTGAGGGAACGTTTCCGTCGATTTCCCGTACAGCACCGCCGTCATAAACTTCTTGAACACATCTGCAGCACTGACGTCGGTGGGTATGGTTTCCTGATTCGACGGGTCGCCGAACCAGATCGCAACGGACAGCTGCGGCGTGATTCCGCAGAACGTGATGTCGTGATACTCGCTGGAGGTGCCCGTCTTCGCCGCCACCTCTTGGCCGTTATCGAGCTTAGCCAGCGTACCGGTACCTTCGGAGGTATTCACGACGCCCTTCATAACCTCGGTTGCCGCATGGGCGACTTCAGCGGAAATGACCTGCGTTCCCGAAGGATGGCTATTGTCTACGATAAGGTTGTTGTTCTTGTCGTAGATCTTAAGGATGGGCTGCGCATCATATTTCGTGCCGCCGTTGGCAATGCAGGCATACGCATCCGCCATGTCGAGCATGGTGACGTTGGACTGGCCGAGCGTCAGCGACGGGTTCGCATTGAGCGTGGAGGTGATACCCATCTTCTTCGCCGCATCAATGACCTTTTGGGTTCCCAAAGCCATTTGCAGACGCACGAAACCGGTGTTGGACGACACGGCGAAGGCACGCGCGATGCTGCGGGTTCCATAGTTGATGTTATTGATGTTCTGCAACGGATTGGAGCTATCGTATCCGGTATCAGGAATCACCGAAGGCGACGAACAATCTACCATGGTTTGCGGATCGATGCCCTCTTCCAACGCCGCGATCAACGTGAACGTCTTGAAGGACGAACCGCAAGGACGACCACCGTTGGTTCCTTCGCCGGTTGCCAAGTTGGTCTTTTGCGTATCCCAATCCTTGCCGCCGACCAATGCGCGGATGAAGCCCGTGGAAGGATCGATTGCCACAAGCGAGCCGCTGATCGCATCGCTCAGGCCCTCTTCCTTCGAGCTGATTGCGTCTTCTGCAGCCTCTTGGGTATCGACGTCCAGCGTGGTGACGACGGTCAATCCGCCCTTGAACACATCGAGCTGGGAATACTCGTCAGACAGCACGTTTTTGACGTAGCTCGTGAAGTAAGGGTACTTCTCGATGCCATCCATAGAAGGAACGGAAGGATTGAGCACAAGCTCCTGGGCTTTTGCGGAATCATGCTCTTCCTGGGTGATGTAGCCGTTCGTCAGCATGCGATCGAGAACCAGGTTTCGACGAGCATAGCAATTATCCGGATAATCGATAGGATTGTTATACGTAGGCGATTGGGGGATGCCGACGAGCGTTGCCGCCTCCACCAGCGTCAAATCGGTTGCGTCTTTGGAGAAATATCGCTGCGAAGCCGCCTGGATTCCGTATGCGCCAGAACCGTAATTGACCGTGTTCAGGTACATGAGCAGGATATCGTTTTTCGAGTACATCTCCTCGATTTTGACGGACAGGTACATCTCGCGGACCTTGCGCTTGAGCGAAATGTCGTTCATCTCGTCAGCAAGCACCGTATTGCGTACGAACTGCTGCGTAATGGTCGAGGCGCCCTCGCGGCCCGATCCGGTAAGCGTGACCAATGCGGCTCGGGCAATGCCGACCAGGTCGAAGCCGCCATGATCGTAAAATCGCTCATCCTCCGTTGCCACCGTGCCCTGCATCACATACTTGCTGATACCGCTTAGCTCTACCGGCTCGCGGTTCTCAACCTGGAAGCGCGCAAGCTGCGTTGTTTCATCGGATGCGAGCACCGTAGTCGGCGCAGACGAATTCAGCTCGGATACCTCCGAGACATCATAGGTTTTCAGGTCGCCGATCCAGGAATTACCCAATACGACGATTCCTATGCAACCGGCCACGCAAATTGCCGCAATAATGCTGAGAAATGCTAGCAGGCCGACAAAAGGATGCTTTTTCTTAATGCTGGGCCTGTTTTTTATCGATCGAGAAGCCACGAACCACCTCCAAGAAACTTTGGTAATTGTACCATCGGCGGAAATGGGGTTTCCAAAGCACACAAGTTCGTAGCAAAAAAGTCAAGGGCGGTCAGGGAACCGACCGCCCATCCCCTGACCGCCCTTTTACTTTTCGAAACGCAATGCCTATAGCGAAGACTCGTCCGCGGCAAGTGCCGCTTTAGCCATCTCCATCTGCTGCGCAACGACCACCTGGCCCGTTCCTCCCTCCGTGGTTCTGGCCGCCACAATACTGGAGAGATCGAGCGCCTTGACGATATCCTCTTCGAACAGCGGGCTTGCCGCCTTGAAATCGTCGAACGACAGGTCATCAAGATTGCAGCCGCGCTGCTCGCACAGCAGCACCAAATGCCCTACCACCTCGTGCGCGCGACGAAACGGGAGCCCCTTCTTCGCCAGGTAGTCGGCCACATCCGTTGCCGCCAAATGACCGAGTTTCGCCTGTTTGAGCATGTTCTCCGGCTTTATGCGCATGGTCTCTATCATGCCTGCGGCGCATTGCAGGCAATCTTCCAGCGTTTTCGCCGAATCGATTGCCCCATATTTATCTTCCTGAAGGTCCTTATTGTAAGCAAGGGGCAGCGCCTTCATGGTTACCAGCAGAGAAACCAGATTGCCGACCACTCGACCGGTTTTGCCGCGGATCAGCTCGGCGAAATCGGGGTTTTTCTTTTGAGGCATGATGGACGAACCCGTGGAAAACGAATCAGACAATTCGACAAAGCCGAATTCTGACGAAGACCACAACACCAGCTCCTCGCACAAGCGCGACAAGTGCATACAAGAGACGGCGCAAGCGTAATCCAAATCAAGAAGAAAATCGCGATCCGACACGGCGTCAAGCGAATTCGGGATAACCGAAGCGAACCCCAATTCCCTTGCCGTCATCCGCCGATCAAGCGGATACGTTGTTCCAGCCAACGCAGCTGCACCCAGTGGGCAGGCATCCGCTGCATCTCGTGCAGCCTGCAGCCGCCGATAATCGCGCGCAAGCATCCATACATATGCCAGCATATGATGCGAGAACAGAACCGGTTGCGCATGCTGCATGTGGGTATAACCAGGCAGAATGACATCGAAGTTCGCCTCGGCCTGACCTATGAGCGCATGCCGCAATGCAACGTTGGCGCGCATTAAATCAGTTGCACGCTGCTTGGCGTACAGGCGCGTATCCGTTGCAACCTGATCGTTGCGGCTACGACCCGTATGCAAGCGCGCTCCCGCATCGCCGATGTCGGCGGTTAGCGCCTTTTCCACCGACATATGGATGTCCTCGTCGTTGATGTCGAACGAGAAATCACCCGACTCGATATCGGCTTTTACGCGATCAAGCCCCGCTACGATCTGATGAGCATCCTCTTCGGAGATCACGCCGACCTTCGCCAGCATATTCGCATGAGCCTTCGACCCCGCGATATCCTGCGCATACAGGGCCTTATCTACAGGCAGCGAAGCGCCAAAGCGTTGCGTGAACTCGCTAACGTTTTCCGTGAACCTGCCCGACCAGAGAGCCATAGGTTACTCCGTTTCCTTGTGCGTTTCAGCAGCGGGTTCTTGACGGGTCAACGACGTGACCGCCTCATAACGCCCGAGCTTGAGCGGGCCCTTTTCATTTTGGGCATCGAACAGCTCGGCCGGGGCCCCTTCCTGGCGACGATTAACCGCCCAGGTTTTCGTAGACAACGTCTGAATCTCGATGAAGCCCTTCGCCGCATCACGATTGAAGGTGTCTCCCTTGTCATACGTTGCCAGGCCCTGATCGTAGAGCGAGTATGCGGACTTGCGGCCGACGACCGTGCACGAACCCTTGAAGAATTTCAAGCGGATGATGCCATACAGGCAGCGCTGCGTAGAAGCCATGAATGCATCGATGGCCTCTTTAAGCGGAGAGAACCATTGTCCGTTGTAGACGCAATTCGCCCAGGTCTGCTCAAGCGCAAGCTTGTGATGCAGCACCTCACGCTCCAGCACCAGGTCCTCAAGCGCCTTATGCGCTTCGATCAACGCCATTCCCGCAGGCGCTTCATAGCACTCACGGCTTTTAACTCCCACCAAGCGGTTCTCGATCATATCGATACGGCCGTAGCCATGCTTGCCTGCGATTTCATTGAGCTCGTAAATGATTCCCAGATAGCTCTTCTGATTACCGTTGATCGCATATGGCACTCCGCGAGCGAAGGTAAGCTCAACATATTCGGGCTGATCAGGAGCCTGCATGGGATCGGCGGTCATGGTGTAGATGTCCGCAGGCGGTTCGATCCAGGGATCCTCCAGAACGCCGCACTCGATTGCGCGGCCCCACAGGTTGTCATCGATGGAGTATGGGGAATCCTTCGTGGCCCCGACTTCTACGCCGTGAGCCTGAGCCCATTCGATCTCATCGGGACGGGTAAGCAGATTCCACTCGCGAACCGGGGCCAAGATCTTCAGCGACGGATCGAGCATGGTGATGTTAGATTCGAAGCGCACCTGATCATTGCCTTTGCCTGTGCATCCGTGGGCAATATACTTAGCACCGAACTTATGCGCAGCATCCACAAGGTGCTTCGAAATCAGAGGGCGGGAAAGCGCCGACACCAGCGGATACTTGTTCTCGTACATGGCATTTGCCGCAAGTGCCTTTGTGAGGTAATCCTGCGCGAACATCTGGCGCATGTCCACCACGATGCACTCAAGGGCACCGACACGCAATGCCTTTTCCTTGACCTTCTCAAGGCCATCGTGCTCTTGACCCACATCACCGACTACGGCGATAACGTCAAGATTCATTTCATCCTGCAACCATTTTATGCAGCATGATGTATCAAGACCACCGGAGTATGCGAGTACGACTTTATCTTTCTGTTCTGCCATGATAATCGGCCCCTTCGTCTGCGATTTGCTTTGTATAAAGGTGAGCTGGGTCCACGAGCGCCACAAGATACAGGTATGCCCCGTACTGCCTGGTTACATGATAGTTTCCCTAGTGAAATTTCTTGAAACTACAGTAATCCCTTAGGAATTATACGTTTGCAATGCACTGACGTTTGAGCACAAAGCAAGGATGTAACAACTTGTAAATACAGCGTGGAATATGCAAAGATAACCGTCTTTGCAACGGAAAATCAGACGATTATCGTCGTCGCAGACGATCGATGGCTCGCTCGACCTCCACCGCAGCCTCGGGGCTTTCTGCTGCGATCATAATGGTGTTATCGCCGGCAACAGTGCCGAGCGCTCCACGAAGACTGGCCTTGTCAAGGGCTGCAGAGACACCGGCAGCACCGCCGGAGAACGTCTTCACGACAACCAGATTACCAGCAACGTGCACCTCTTCAACTAATTCGGAAACCATGCGCTGAAGACGCATTTCCTCGGGGAGGACATAGTAACCCTCGCGAGATTTAACGAGACCCATGTCCATGATATCGCGGGAAATGGTTGCTTGAGTGCATTCATAACCGGCAGACTGCAGCTGATTCGCAAGATCACGCTGCGTCTTGACATTACGTTCGCGAATAATGTCGCGAATCACGTCATGTCTTTGTTGCCGTTTCCTCATGCCCTGTTGCTTCCCGCCCCAGATGGGGCATTGTACCCGGTTTCCTCCAATGATTCTTGATGCATATGCAAAATAGTGTAACTGCCATCAAGAATATGCAATTCATGATACCGCAAGATTTAGCGATCAGCGAGATGAAATTGAAATTTGCGAAGAATATGTCGCATCTCTTACATCAGTGTATCGCTGCTTTGAAATCGCACCCGCACAGATGCCAAGGGTCCGCGCCGCAACGTGGACCCTTGGCAGGCGCCATGAAGCCGCTAGGCTTCGATCATCTGATCAAGACGTTCGATCATTGCGTCGATATCGCCCTTCTCGCACACCAACGGCGGGAGGAAACGCAGGGTATGGGCACCTGTTGCATTGAGCAGAAGGCCCTTGCTCAAAGCCTTCTGAACCAAGGCAGGCGCATCAACCGACTCGTCAAGGTCGATGGCGTTCATGAGGCCGACGCCGCGAACCTCTTTAACCTTGGACACGCCGGCAAGCTGTTGACGCATATACTCGCCGGTTTCCTGCACATGCTGCTGAAAACCATCTGAGAGCGTGTTGAGCGTAGCCGTTGCTGCTGCAATGGCCAAGCAGCTGCCGCCGAACGTGGTACCGTGATCACCGGGCTGATACGCCATTGCGATATGAGCCGGCGCGGCACAGGCGCCCATAGGCATTCCGCTGGCGATACCCTTCGCCATGGTCACGATATCGGGAGTAACCCCGAAATGCTGGAAGCCGAACGGGGTGCCGCAACGGAAGATTCCTGTTTGCACCTCGTCGCACACCATAAGGGCATCATGTTCCTTGGTGAGGTTGCGCACGGCCTCCATGAATTCCTTCGTGCATGGATGCACGCCGCTTTCGCCCTGGATGCACTCGAGCATAACGGCGCAGATATCCTGGCCCTGCTGCTCAAACAGGCGGGCAAGAGCCTCGACATCGTTGATGGGCGTGCTCACGAAACCACCGGGCAGCGGCTGGAACGCCTCCTGCTTCGCAGGCTGCGCAGTAGCTGCAAGCGTTGCAAGCGTTCGACCATGGAAACTGCGATCAAGAACCACGATGGTTCGCGGGGCGCTATCGAACGCCTGCTTGATCCGGGCATCATCTGCACCCGCAGCACGAGCGGCTTCTTGGGCGTTCTTGCGCGCATACAAGCGGGCAAGTTTGATAGCGCACTCGTTTGCCTCGGCTCCGGAGTTTGCGTAAAACGTCTGCCACGGCTCGGGGCTTGCCGGATCCCCGCCATTGAGCAGCTCGGAGATTTTACGGGAGAGCTCGCCGCGACCCTCGATGTAGTAGTAGTTGCTGACATGGATCAGACGCTCGGACTGATCTTGCAGGGCCTTGGTGATAGCAGGATGGCAATGGCCAAGGCTGCACACGCCGATACCCGCGATGAAATCGAGGTATTTATTGCCCTCGGCATCCTCGACCTCCATGCCCTTGCCCGAAACGAGCTCGACAGGCTTGCGGGCAAAAGTATGCATAACATACTGCGATTCCAGTTCCTGCTGTTGTTCTAGCGACATGCTATCAACTTCCTTCGTAAGGTAACGGTTGCTTTAATGTGCGGAAGAAGCCTGAAAAGAGGCCTTCTGAGCAGCTTCGACCTCTTCACGGTTTACCAGCAGCTTCGAAGCGAATTTACCCAGAGGGTGGCTGTCGAAGCGGTACGCTTCCTCGGTGGAGTGCATGGTCGTACCGACGCCGGTGCTGGTAAGCATCTCAAGAAGCAGGGCGTGGGGCGTGGTTCCATTGATGATATGCGCGCGTTGCACACCGTTTTCCAGCGCATGGATGCACGACTTCAGCTTCGGGATCATACCCGTGGACACCACGTTGTTCTCAACCATGTAGCGCGCCTCGAAAACGGTAAGGTTGGAAATGAGCGTGCCCTTGTCCTCGAAGTTCTCGTACAAACCATCGACATCGGTGAGGAACACCGCTTTGTGAGCGCCGATTGCCGCAGCGATATGGCCAGCGACCATGTCGGCGTTCACGTTATAGAAGCCGCCGTCCTCGCCGATGGCGACCGATGCAATGACCGGGATATAGTCAGATGCCACCAAATCATCGAGCAGGGGACGATTGATGCGCGTGATATGCCCGACGCGCCCGAGGTCAGGGCTTGCCTGCTCGGCCACGATCACTCCGCCATCGGCACCGGAAACGCCCACGGCGAAATTTCCGTGCTGGTTCAGCGCCTCGATCAGCTCCTGGTTGACCTCGCCCATGAGAACGGTGCGAACCAGGTTCATGGCCTCAGGCGTGGTGACGCGCTGCCCGTCCTTGAACTCGACGGGGATTTCCATGAGATCCATCGCCCTGGTGATGGCCTTACCGCCACCATGGACGATGACGGGGTTCACGCCGACGATTTTAAGCAGCACGATGTCGCTCATGACATCCGCGCGCAGCTTCTCGTCGACCATAGCCGATCCACCATATTTGATGACGACGGTTTTACCGGTGATGTTCTTAATCCACGGCAGCGCCTCTACGAGGATCTTAGCTGCTTCCGTTGATGCGCCATCGGGGCGCGTGTCCTTTGCGTACTTCATGAGCGATAATCTCCATTGATAGTGACGTATTCGTGCGAGAAATCACATGTCCACATAGTTGTCGAGCAGCTCCCTGCGCCAAGATCGACATCTATGACGACTTCAGGCTCCTCAAAGCGGCGAAGCGCCTCATCCTCATCGAATTCAACGGTGAGGCCCTTTCGGCACACCGGAAGCCCCATGATATCGATGGCCACATCGCCTTGGGAAAAAGCCGCGCCGGACCTGCCGAGCGCTGCGGCGATGCGACCCCAATTCGCATCGTGCCCGTAAACCGCCGTTTTGACCAACGGCGAATTAGCGACGGTGCGGGCCGCTTTGTCTGCATCATCCGCATCTCCAGCCCCTGCCACGTTAACGGTGATGAGACGCGTAGCGCCTTCGCCATCAACCGCCATTTCGCGGGCAAGCGCAATGCAAACGGTGCGCAGCGCGTTTTCGAATGCATCGAAAGCAGGCGTGCCGGGCTGCATGCACGCAGCGCCTTGCGGTGCCGCGGCGCCGCTTGCCATGAGGAAGCACGAATCGTTCGTAGAGGTATCGGAATCGACGGTGACTTTGTTGAAGCTGATTCCAACCGCCTTCGAAAGAGCCTCGTGCAGATGATTCGAGGCAACGGGCGCATCGGTGGTGATGACGCTGATCATAGTGGCCATATTGGGCATGATCATGCCCGAGCCCTTTGCCATGCCGCCCACCGTGAACACGCATCCGTCATAGCCCAAGCCGTTACCGCTAAACGTCACAGCGAATTCCTTCGGCTTGGTATCCGTCGTCATGATGGCTCGAGCCGCATCGGCGCCTCCTGCAATGGACAATGCCGAGACGGCCGACGGCGCACCGCTTTCAAACGGCTCCATTTGCAGGTGCTGGCCGATAACGCCCGTCGAAGCCACCAAAACCTCTTGCGCCGGACAGCCGAGCGCGTCGGCAACGATGTCGGACGACTGGCGCGCCGTCTCAAGGCCCTTATCGCCGGTAGCCGCATTGGCGATGCCCGAATTAATGGCCACCGCACGTGCGGTGCCATACCCTACACCATCAAGATGCTCTTTAGACACCGTGACCGGAGCAGAGCAGAACACGTTTGTAGTGAACGCCGCGGCGCACGCCGCCGGTTGATCGGCAGCAACCAACGCGAAGTCCAAACGTTTTGGGTCAGCACGGAATCCCGCATGGATACCGCAAGCCTTGAAACCCTTCGCCGAGGCAACGCCACCTGCCGGCAAAAACGGCAGATCCGCGTAGGAGTCGGCGGCGCTTGCGTTATGCAGGGGCTTCACCGCGTCCCCCTTAGACGCGGCGGAAACTGCATGAGTCATTTACGCCCTCCTTCTGAAACGCCCACCGAAACGGCGGGCGGATTTGCTATACGGGAACCGCCACCTTATCAAGACCAAGGTCCTCCGGCAGCCCGAATACGATGTTAGCGCACTGAACGGCTTGATTAGCAGCGCCTTTGCAAAGATTGTCTATTGCCCCAACGGCGATGAGCATGCCAACCCGCTCGTTAACGGCAAGCCCGATATGGGCGCAATTCGTGCCCACGACAGAAGACGTTTTGGGCATAACCCCTTGGTCGAGCACCGTTACGAACGCGCTGTTTTGGTAGAACTCCTTATAGCTCTCGATGATTTTCGCCACATCACGCGTTGCCCCGGTAGCCAAAGGCAGATTCACCGTAGACAAAAGACCTCGGTTCAGAGGCGCCAAGTGAGGAGTGAACACCAAGCGGCCGGAAACGCCCAGGATTTGCTCGATTTCAGGCGTATGGCGATGCGTTGCCACACCGTAAGCCTCGAGATTCTCATTAGCAAAGCAGAAATGGGTACGCGCCGTAGCCTTCTTGCCTGCGCCCGTGACGCCCGATATGGCATCTACGACGATAGGGGCCTTGTCATCGACAAGGCCAAGGCGCACGGCGGGCGCTGCGGCAAGCGTAGTTGCCGTAGGATAGCAACCGGCGCAACCGACGACGGCCCCCTTGCCTTCCTTGCGCTGCTGCGCCGCGGCGGCAAGCTCTTCGGGGAACAGCTCAGGCAAGCCGAAGGCGGCGCGCTTAAGCAGCTCGGTTTGAGTATGAGGAACTTTGTACCACTGCTCGTAAACCGCAGGGTCTTTTAAGCGGAAGTCGGCGGAGAGATCGACCACCACGCCCCCGCGATCGACGATGCGAGGGGCCATTGCCATTGCCGCGGTATGGGGCACGGCAAGGAACACGACATCGCACTGATCGAGAACGGGATCGTCATGCCTGGAGAAGGCAAGGTCGGTAGCTCCCGTGAAGCAAGGGTACTCCTTGGCCACGGGGGTTCCGGCAAGCTCATTGGAGGTAACGGCAACCAATTCGAACTCGGGGTGCCGCAGCGCAACTCGGACCAGCTCTATGCCAGCGAAGCCGGCTGCACCGACGATACCGCATTTGATGCTCATACTATGCCCTTCCCATTCGAGGTGTAATGGTACGTTGGGACCGCCTGTTCAAGCATGCGAATAGCTTCCCCATCAGTTGCCGAAAGCGCGTTTTCCAACTCATCGAGCTTCGAGGCAACCTGATCATAGCTGATTTCCTGGCCCGTGGAGATCATGATGGACTGGTTATCGGTGGGAAGCGTGCTCTCCTCGTCCATGAGCAGTTCCTCGTACATCTTCTCACCTTCACGCAGACCCGTAAACTCTATTTTGATATCCACGTCCGGCGTAAGGCCTTGCAGTTGGATAAGGCCCTTTGCCAAATCGACGATTTTAACGGGTTCGCCCATGTCCAAAATAAAGATCTCGCCGCCATGGGCCATACCTCCCGCCTGGATAACCAACCGCGACGCCTCGGGGATGGTCATGAAGAAACGCTCGATATCCGGATGCGTAACGGTAACGGGTCCGCCAGCGGCGATTTGACGCTGGAAGACGGGGATCACGCTGCCATTCGAGCCGAGCACGTTGCCGAAACGAACCGCAGTGAAAATGGTTTTGGAGGTACGCGCGTAATACTGCACGATCATTTCGCCCATGCGCTTGGTGGCGCCCATGACGCTGGTGGGATTAACCGCCTTGTCTGTGGAAATGAAAATGAATCGTGCGGCACCGTAAGCATCAGCGGCGCGAACGGCGTTCAACGTGCCGAACACGTTGTTGTGAACCGCCTCACGCGGGCAATGCTCCATAAGGGGCACGTGCTTATGGGCTGCCGCATGAAACACCGCACCCGGACGATACTTTGCGAACACCTCGTTAACGCGCTCTTTGTCGCACACGTTGCCGATCTCGATAACGATATTGATGTCGTCGTATTCGGACAGAAGCTCGTTGCGAAGCATATACGCATCGTTTTCGTATATGTCGAAGACGACGATGCGAGCAGGCGCCACTGTGCACAACTGACGACACAACTCGCTGCCAATAGAGCCGCCGCCACCGGTAACCAATACGGTTTCACCCGCGATATAGCCGGAAACCGCGCGAGTGTTCAACACGATCTCCTCGCGACCAAGCAGGTCGGCCACATCAACGTCTCGCAAGCTCACATCCCCGATTTCGTCGAGAGACAGGGCGCGAACATTAGGCAACGTACGCAAACGGCAATCCGTTTTCGTGCATTCACCGTAAATGCGCTTGCGCTCCTCAGGCGTAGACGAGGGGATGGCGACGACGATCTGCTCGATATCGTAACGATCTACCAAATCGACGATATCAGAGGTTCCGCCAGAGACCTTCACGCCATGGATACGCTGACCGCGCTTGGCGGGATCATCGTCGGTGGCAACGATGGGGATACCGGGCATGAGCGGGTCTTTCGATGCCATACGCCCGATTGCCAGCGAGCCCGTCTCACCCGCACCGACCACCAGCGTGCGCGGTCGGTCGCACGTGCGTTGCGACGAAGCGATGGCTCTTCCCTTCTGACGCATGAAGCGGAACACGAAGCGGATACCGCCCATAAAGAAGATCAGGAGGAAGCAGGAAACGACGAATACCCTGATGGGAAGCCGAGTACCGATGATCCACAGAAACACGGCGCCGCCCAGCGTGCCGAGCACGGTTGCGCCGACGATTTGGATAACCTCATCGATGCTGGCGTATTCCCATAGGTTGTTGTACAGACGAAACGTTGCCAATACCACAACGTTGATAAACGCGAGAATGCCCAAAACGAAGTAAATCTCGTTATTGACGAACACCTCTCCCTTTACGTTGGTAAGAATAGATGCAAGCCAATACGACAGATACGTAGCGATGATGTCGAGCAGCAACAAAAGCGCTGTTCTTTTTGTGATATGCACGTCCAAACCCGGCCCCGTCTTCATCTTCAAATAGAACAGTTCATAGTGTCAGATTACCTACAAAGGCTGCCGACTGAAGGCCTATTGTAGCCAAACTGACGTATGATTGCAGCGATATTACCGGCCAAGGAGCTTGTTACATGAATATTCCAGCCCCCGAAAATCATACCGACGTCGCCGGCGGCGACGCCTCCCAACCTGCTCGTAAGCACAATATCAAAGCCCTGGCGGACTTTTTCCGAAGCGGCATCAAACCCGCTGGATCGCATGGGAAACTGGGCATCGAGCTGGAACAGACCATTGTGCGCGCCGACGGCTCCCCCGTTTCATATAGCGAGGAGAACGGCGTCGCGCATCTGCTTGAACAGCTAAGGGAATCCTATCCGCAAGCGACCGTAGACGAAGAGGGCGACCTTCTTGGCGTAGCTCGCCCGGGAGAGGCGATCACCATCGAGCCTGCCGCCCAAATCGAATTGTCGGCGGGACCGTTCGATGATTTGAAAAAGGCCCAGGAAACGTTTACCGCATATCGGAAAACGCTTGATGACCTGCTTGCCCCCAAAGGCATGCATGTGGTAGCGCAAGGTTACCACCCCACCGCCACGGCACGCAGCCTGGACTTGATACCTAAACGCCGCTACGCGTTCATGAATCGATATCTTGGCGCAAAGGACATCTACGGCCCCTGCATGATGCGAGGCAGCGCTTCAACGCAGATCTCCATCGACTACACAAGCGAGCAGGATTGCCTTCGCAAAATGAGGATCGCTTATGCGCTTACCCCTATCTTAAGCCTGATCTGCGACAATTCGCCGGTATTCGAAGGCAAGCCCCGCCCCCATAAACTGATGAGGACCGACATATGGCTCCACACCGACGGCGACCGATGCGGCCTTGTGCCCGGCGCGCTTTCGAGCGGCTTCACATTCGAGGACTATGCGGAGTACGTGCTGGACACGCCCGCTATAGTAGCGCCCGATGAGGACGAGGGCTGGCGCTACTGCGAACAGACCTTTGGACAGCTGTACGCCGACAAGCCGATGACCCGAAAGCAGGTGGAGCACGCGGTTTCCATGCAATTCCCCGACGTGCGGCTGAAAACGTACTTGGAAATCCGCCCGGCGGACTCTATGCCCATTCCCTACGTGATCGCCTATGCCGCCCTTATCAAGGGCTTGTTCTACAACGAAGGCAACCTGCAGCAGCTTGAAGCCCTTTTCGCCGATGTAGACGCCGATGCTTTCGAGAGGGCGAAAGACGCTCTGATGGAACGCGGCTACAACGCTCATGTTTACGGAGCGCCGGTAGCCGACCTGTGCGACCGCGTTATCGGGTTGGCCGAAAACGGCCTGAATCCCGATGACCGCGCGCTCCTTGAACCCCTTTCCCGCCTTGTAGCCCAACGGGTCACGCTTGCTGACCTGGCAGAGAGGGAATCCAAGGAAGCGTAAAGCAACGGCAAGGGAACTTTTCGCGGTTCCCCCGTCATTACCGAGCCCGGCCTCAGGTTTGTCGGGTAGACTTAACCGAGCGAAATACCCATACGACAGGAGACGTTTCGATGAGCAACAAAGGCAAAAAGGTCAAGGTTCATTACACCGGCACACTGGACGACGGCACGAAGTTCGACTCCTCCCTGGATCGCGGCGAGCCCCTGGAGTTCACGTGCATGGCCGGGCAGATGATCCCCGGCTTCGATGCAGCCGTCGAGCTTATGGAGCAAGGCGAGACCAAAACCGTGCACATCCCCGCCGCCGACGCATACGGCGAGCGCAACGAAGAGCTGGTGCAGCGCATCCCCTTGGATCAGATTCCCAACGGCGGCGAGCTTCCCGTCGGTCAGACGGTGTACATGCAAAGCGGCGATGGCCAGGTCTTCCCCGTCTTCGTGCAGTCAATCGAGGATGGCGTCGTGACTTTCGACATGAACCACGAGCTGGCCGGCAAGGACCTTAACTTCGAGATCACGCTGGTTGAAATCGAAGGCTAGTCGACATTCTCGTTTTCAAGGTACCTGGGGCCGCTCATCCGAGCGGCCCTTTCGTTGCAGGGACCTATGCCGCCCGCAGCCGGCTCATCAGGTTTTCAACCCTGTTGAGAAAATCCCCCTCACAAGTCTGATTAAGCCTTTCAACCCTGGCGATGAGGCGTTCTTGGCACGCTTCCTCCAAGGCGTCTGGCACGTACAGGCCCATGGATGCAGCGCGTACAGCCGCAAGCCTGCTAACGGAATCTGCCGGAGTGCACGTCTTCTCAAAGCTTGCGAATGAGCAATCGCAGCGCGGAAGAGATCGCGCATCCCCCATAAAGGACGTGCTTTCCGAGGAGGCGCCAAAGGAACCGGACCCCGATTTATCCTGTCGAGATACCGGCGCCTGATGCGTCAGATGCCAAAATGCGCTTGCAAGGACCATGTAGCGCTCGCAGCAATCCCAAGGGCCTTCGAGCCATACGCGATACGAAAGCGCCTGCGACCAGGGAACGCAGCCGAACAGGTGCTCGCCTCCTGCAGCTTCTTGCCGCACCGTGCCCTCAGACAGATCCGCCACGCGCGCCTGCACCATGCGCTCGATGCTTGCTCGGCCTGGCCCTGAATGCACGACGAAACGCTCTTCGGGGAATATACACAGGGCTTTGCCGCTTTTGCGTTTCACCGCACAATCGAGCATGGCATCCAAAGCGCGAGCCATGCGTTTACGGGCAATGCGCCGCTGCTGCGGAGTTGCTTGGCCCCACTCCGGCAAACGGCGCGCATACCCCTGTTCGACCATGGAAAAAAGCGTTTCCCTATCACAGCACGAAAAGGCATCTTGCAACGTGGGTACCTGTTTTCGGGACACCGACTGCGCATCCCAAAGAAGATCAGAGCACAACATGGCCAACCTCCTGCACAAGGGACACGGCATCGGCGCAATCCATGACACACGCGCATCGAAGCGGAAAAGCACCGGGCACTACTTGATCAAGGGCGGACTCATACCCTAGTTGATCGAGCTCCGGCCAATCAACGACCCCTTCGACTCCGCAGCACCCCTGGGCAAGACCCTCTTCAAACAGCTGATATTCCATTGAATCGAACGTATTACGCAGCTGGCAGAGCGGAAGCGCCGCTATAACCACCAATGCACCTGGTTGCGCGCAGCAAGACATAGACCCGTTCCCGGACATGGCAAACACCTTCTTCGATTGTTCCAAATACGGAGAGGATCTTGCAAGCGTGGAACGGGCAGCGAGGAACACCGCTGCCATCTATGGACGACCTTGGAAGGAGGCGCTTGCACTGGCTCTAATGTGTTGACGGGAGTATAGCATAGTTTCGTACATGTGTTCGTTATTTAGTCGAAAAAAAATCCCGGTAGGAGGGGCGCGATCGCCCGACTCCCCTACCGGGATGAAAGATTACCAGCTCAGAAGCTCATAGCCGGTTTCCGTGACCACCAGCTGCACTTCCCACTGCGCAGAGGGCTTGCGATCGGCGGTGCGCACGGTCCACCCATTGGGGTCGGTCATGTCGATCTTGTGGCCTCCCATATTGATCATGGGCTCGATGGTGAAGCAGCAACCCGGCGCCAGCACCATGCCCGTTCCAGGTTCGGACACGTGGCTGACGAAGGGGTCTTCATGGAACTCCAGGCCGATGCCGTGGCCGCCGAACTCGCGCACCACCGAGAAGCCTTGCGCATGCGCGTATTCATGCACCGCAGCACCCACATCGCCGAGCAGGCCCCACGGCTTCACCGCGGCAAGACCCGCTTCCAAAGCCTTTTTGGTCTCCTCCACTAGACGACGCTTCTCGTCGGACACCTCGCCGATGCAGAACATGCGCGAAGAGTCGGAATAATAACCGTCAAGGATGGTGGAGCAGTCGACGTTGACGATATCGCCCTCTTTCAGCACGTCATCAGGCGACGGGATGCCGTGGCAGACCACCTCGTTGATGGACGTGCAGACGCTTTTCGGGTAACCCTCGTAATCAAGGTCGGCCGGGATGCCACCATGCTCGACGGTGTAATCGTAGATCCACTTGTCGATCTCCTCGGTGCTAACGCCTGCGCCGATCCGCTCGGCCACGAGGTCCAGCACGCCGATGTTGATGGCAGCGCTTTTCTTGATGCCCTCGATCTCCTCCGGCGTTTTCAGCAAGCTGCGCTGGGGAACCTCGAAGCCCTGCTCATAAAGGCTTTGCAGGCGCTCGTCGAAATCGAGATGGCACTTCTTGTATTTACGCCCGCTGCCGCACCAACACTCGTCGTTGCGACCGGGGCTTTTCAGATTATCGTACATACCGCATCCTTTCGTTTGCGCTCCATTGTAACGCTGTTAGCCTTGGCTAAGTCACAGAATCCGCCCGAAACAAGGAAACCGCCGGGCATGGACTCGGCGGCTTCCTTTGACGCGTAGGCTGATCGTTTTACGCGCGGACCTCGGCGCCGGTGGCGCCGCAAACCTTCTTCACCAGCTTTGCGTGGGCCTTATCAACCTCTTCGCTGGTAAGCGTGCGATCGGCGGCGCGATACGTCAGCGCGTACGCCATGGACTTTTTGCCCTGGCCGATACGCTCGGAATCGCGATACACGTCGAACAGGCGAACCTCGGCCAGCAGCTTACCGCCCGCAGACGACATGCACTGCTCCAAACGCTCGTGCGTCACGTCCTCGTCGACCACGAACGCCTGATCGATGGAAACAGCCGGGAACGTGGGCACGTCGACGTAGTCGCGCGCGGGGCGGCAGGCCTTGGCGAGCGCCTCGACGTCCAGCTCGAAGGCGACCACGGGCGCCTGGGCATCATAAGCGGCGCAAGCCAGCGGATGCAGCTCGCCCACCCAGCCAAACACCGTGCCGCCGGAGAGCACCTGAGCTGCGCGGCCGGGCTGCAGATGCGAGGCCTCCTGCGCGGACAGCGCCTTGTAGCGGACCTTCGGGATGGCCAGCTCGCGCATCAGGTTCTCCACAACGCCCTTGCCATCGAAGAAGTCGAACGGAGCAGGTTGCACGTTCCATGCCGCGTCGCCGAACGCGCCTGCCATGACGCCGGCCAGACGGCGGCGCTCCTTGGGCTGCTTCTTGCCTTCGTGGGCGAAGAACACCATGCCCTGCTCGTAAAGCTGGATGTTCTTCACGCCGCGAGCCTGATTGTGCGCCACCGAGCGCAAAAGGCCCGGAATGATGCTTTGGCGCATGACCGACTGGTCGGAGTTCATGGGGTTGATAAGCTCCACGGGATCGCCCAGCCCCTCGACGGGCATGCGCAGACGCTCGAGCTCGGTGGGCTCGGCGAAGGAATACGTCATGGTCTCGTTGAGGCCGGACGCCGTCATGGTGCGGTTGACGGTATCCAGCACGTGCTCCATATGGGAGCGCACGCCGAAGCGGCCGCGGCCGCCGGGCAGCGTCTCGGGGATGAGGTCCATGCCGTACAGGCGCAGCACCTCCTCGTACAGGTCGATCTCACGCGGCAGATCGGGACGGAACGTGGGAGAAACCACGTCCAGCATATCCTCGTCGGCGGTGTTCTCGACCTTGCAGCCCAAACGCTCAAGGATCTCGACGATGAACTCGCGCGGAATCTGGGCGCCCATCATGGAACGGAAGCGCGGGATGCGGAACTTCAGCTGCGCGGCGGTGCTGGGCTCGGGCCACACGTCGATGATGCCCTGGTCGTCGGCCGCGGCGGCGCTTACGGTGCCGCCGGCAACCTCCACGATGAGGGCCGCCGCGGCGGCGGAACGCGCCTCGACGCCGTGGTCGTCCACACCGCGCTCATAGCGCATGGAGCTTTCGCTGATAAGCCCAAGGTTGCGGCTGGTGCGGCTGGTGCGGCCCGCCTCGAACGTGGCGGCTTCCAGCAGGATGTTCACCGTATCGTCGGTCACCTCGGTGTCAAGGCCGCCCATGACGCCGGCCAAGGCCACCGCGCCCTGCTCGGGGGTGGAGATGACGGTCATATCGGTGGTGAGGGTGCGCTTCTCGCCGTCGAGCGTGGTCAGCGGCTCGCCGTCTTGCGCGGCGCGCACCACGATGTGCGCACGGCCATCGGCGTTCTTCAGCTTGTCCAGATCGAACGCGTGCAGCGGCTGGCCGAACAGGAACAAGATGTAGTTCGTGACGTCCACGATGTTGTTGACGGAACGCTGGCCGATGGCCGCAAGGCGCTCGACCATCCAGTCGGGGCTAGGTCCGACCTTGCAGCCGCGGATGACGCGCGCCGTGTAGCGCGGGCAGCGCTTGGCGTCCTCGACCGTGATCTGGACCTCTTCGTCAACGGGGGCTGCGGAGGCGTCGAGCTGGAGCTTGGCGGCCATTTCGGACAGCGGGTCGCTCCAATCGCGACGGTACATCGCGCCCACCTCGCGAGCCAAACCGGCAATGGAGAGGCTGTCGGGGCGGTTCGGGGTGATCTCCAAGTCGAGCACGGTGTCGGTGAGGCCGGCATACTCGGCGAACGGCACGCCCACCGGGGCATCTTCGGGCAAGATCATGATGCCGTCGTGGTCGCCGCTCAGGCCGAGCTCGCGCGCGGAGCAGTTCATGCCGAAGCTTGCAACGCCGCGCAGCTTGGACTTCTTGATCTTCACGTCGCCGGGCAGCTCCGCGCCGACCATTGCGGTGACGATATGGTCGCCCTCGTTGAAGTTCTGGGCGCCGCAGACGATCTGCAGCGGCTCGGGGTTGCCTTCTTTGTCGACGTTGAGCCCGCCCACGTCGACCGAGCACACCCACATGTGATCGGAGTCGGGATGATGCTCCTTTTTGAGCACCTTGGCGGTTACCACATGGTCGAACGCGGCGCCAAGCGTCTCAACGCCCTCCACGCCCGTTCCCGTAAGGTCGAGTTTGTCGCAGAACGCCTTGATGTCCGTAGGGACCTCAACGTATTCGTTCAGCCATTTCAGCGATACTTTCATGACATTCTCTTTCTATGACATCGGCCAAGGCCGATGAAAATCAGTGGGACGGCCGAGCTTGCCGAGATCGGCCTGGATGGCGAAGCGCCGTATCAAACGCATCCGGCCAAGCCGAGCACGGCCATCGCCCGTGCGTCGAAAGCGGAAAACCCGAGCTAGGTTCCGCCGATCCGCGCCGCCGAGCGACCTCGCCGCCGTCGAGCAAACGGGGCTAGAACTGGCGAAGGAAACGCATATCGCCCTCGAGCAGCATGCGCAGGTCGGGGACGTTGTACTTCAAGCACGCAACGCGCTCGACGCCCACGCCGAACGCGAAGCCCGAATACTCCTCCGGGTCGA
>ERZ1026880.289-NODE-289-length-26578-cov-7.307658_pt1 | contig 26578 bp, 26 predicted proteins | sample MGYA00380170_ERZ1026880 | MGnify/ENA primary metagenome ERZ1026880 (study PRJEB33269, sample SAMEA4719806) | human gut metagenome | biome: human-associated habitat; feature: organic feature; material: feces | place: Cameroon | collected 2013-10 ...
GAACTGATTGGAGCGTTGCAATGCTAACCACGTTTTCCGATATCCCCGAGCGCGACCGCGTCATCGTCGCACTGGACTGTGACATCGAGGAGGCTTTCGAGCTGGCCGATAAGCTGCAGGGCAAGGCCACGTGGATGAAGGTCGGCATGACGCTGTTCTACGCCAACGGCCCCGCCGTCGTGTACGCGCTGAAAGAGCGCGGCTTCAAGGTGTTCTTGGACCTGAAATTCCATGATATCCCGCATCAGGTCGAGGGCGCGGCGTATTCGGCTGCCGCTAGCGGCGCGGACATGATGACGATGCACACCATCGGCGGCGTCGCCATGATGAGCGCGGCTCAGAAGGGCGCCGAGCGCGCGGCTGCCGAATACGGCTTCGACGTGCCCATCACGTTGGGCATCACCGTGCTCACTTCCATGAGCCAGGCGGCCTTGGCCGATACCGGCGTCACCCGTCCCGTGTCCGAGCAGGTCAACGTGCTCGCCGAGCAGGCCAAGCGTTCCGGCATCTCCGGCGTTGTGGCGTCCCCGCAGGAGGCGGCCATGCTCCGCGAGGTGCTCGGCCCTGAGGGCTATATCGTCACGCCGGGCGTTCGTCCCGCCGGCAGCGCGTTGGGCGACCAGTCTCGTGTGGCAACGCCGAAGCAGGCCTTCGAAAACGGCGCATCGCATATCGTCATCGGCCGCCCCATCACGCAGGCCGCCGACCCGGCAGCCGCCTTCGATGCCATCGTGGCCGAGTTGGACTAGTGGGAATTTCGCGCGTTCGTGGCACATTCGGCTGCGTTCGTGCATAATGTTTTGTCGCTGAAAAAGGGCGCCTTTGCGTCAGATTCAGAAGAATCCCAGGTACAAGGCCATTTTTCCGCGAAAACTTTTTTGTGATTTGGGTAACTGGTTGTTGTCGATAACGGTTGACGTGCTAGTATCTCGACAACGCTTGATTTACACGAAGGAGATTACTGATGGCTATTCCCCAACTTAGCCCTGAAGATCGTCAGGCGGCCCTTGAAAAGGCCAAAGCTGCTCGCATCAAGCGCGCGCAGGTCCGCGATGATCTCAAGGCCGGCAAGCTCACGCTTGCCCAGGTGGTCGACATGAAAGACGACCCGGTCATCGGCCGCATGAAGGTCTCCACGCTCATCGAAACCCTCCCTGGTTACGGCAAGGCCAAGGCTGAGAAGGTTATGAAGGAGCTGCAGATCGCTGAAAGCCGCCGCCTGCGCGGTCTTGGCGAGCGTCAGCAGGTCGCGCTTCTCGAGCGTCTGGGCTAGGCAGTGCGCTGCGGCAATCTGTTCGTCATCTCCGGGCCATCAGGTGCTGGCAAAGGCACCCTGGTGGCCCGACTTGTGCAAGCGGTTCCCGATGCGTGGGTCTCGGTTTCGGCCACCACGCGCGATCCGCGCGCAGGCGAGATAGACGGCGTTCACTACCAGTTCAAAACCACTGAGCAGTTCCAGCAGCTCATCGATTCCGACGGCTTGCTCGAGTGGGCGGTGTACGGGTCCAACCATTACGGTACGCCCAGGGCCAGCGTCCAGGAGCATATGGCGGCAGGCCAGCAGGTCATCCTCGAGATCGATGTGCAAGGGGCGTTCCAGGTCAGGGACAAGGTGCCCGATGCCCATCTGATCTTCATCGAGCCGCCTTCCATGGAAGTGCTCGAGCAGCGCCTTCGCGGTCGCGATACCGAAACCGAGGAAGTCATCCAGCAACGACTTGCGGCTGCTAAGGTGGAGCTTTCCCATAAAATGGAGTATGATATACAGCTTGTGAACGATAATCTTGACGAAGCTGTTTCGCAGCTCGTCTCATACGTGAACGAACAAGCCGAGAAAACGCGAGGTTAACTACCCTATGAGCATCATCGAACCGAGGATCACCGACCTTCTGGACGCAACCGATAACGACCGTTTCCTGCTGTGCGCTCTGGCATCTAAGCGCGCTCATGACATCAACGACATGATGCGTGGCCAGCGCGATCGCGCCATCCAGCTGCAAACCGCCGTCGAAATCGCCAAAGCCGCAGACAAGAAGCCGCTTTCCATGGCTTTCTCCGAAATCGCCCGCGGCGACGTTTCCTACGACCCGGAAACCATCGACGCTGAGAACCACTAATCTATATCTACGCCAAGCAGTTTTCGTTTGACGTGTGAACCCTCTGGCGTCCTGCGCCAGCCTCGCTGATTATTTGCTGTGCCGCGTGCGTTGCAAGTAGCGTGAAGGCTTGCAGGACGACAGGGGGTTTGTTCCGTTTACCCGCTTACCGTATGTTTCGAAGGGCTGTTCATATGACCGAATTCCAGCGCATTTGCCTGGTCCACTACCATGAAATCGGGCTAAAGGGGCATAACCGCTCTACGTTCGAGATGCGTCTGCTCAAAAACCTTGAGGCGCTGCTCTCCGATTTCGATGTGGTCACCATCCATCGAATTTCCGGCCGACTGTGCGTGTTTTTGCGCGAGGGCACCGACTGGGAGACCGAGAAGCGCTGTGCCGACTTCATCCGCAAGGTGCCTGGCGTCGCCCGTGTATCCTCCGGTTACAAGTGCGAGCGCGATCTGGCGCAAATGGAGCAAGCGGCGCTGGCGGCCATGGCCGATGTCGATGACTTCACCAGCTTTAAAGTGCAGGCTCGACGCAACCATACCGATTTCGAGATCGGTTCCATGGATATGAACCGCATCATCGGCGCCGCGCTGTGCGAGGCGCATCCCGAAAAACAGGTGCAGATGAAGAACCCCGATGTGGTGGTGGGCGTCGAAGTGGTGCAGAACGCTGCTTACGTGTACGCTCGCAGCGTGCGCGGCGTTGGCGGCCTTCCGGTTGGAAGCTCGGGCAAAGTGGCCTGCCTTCTGTCCAGCGGCATCGACTCCCCGGTGGCAACGTGGCGCATGGCTCGCCGCGGCGCCGTATGCATCGGCGTCCATTTCTCCGGACGTCCGCAAACCAGCGATACCAGCGAGTATTTGGTCGACGATATCGCGCACGTGCTTGAGAAGACCGGGTGCATCGGCCGCGTGTACGTCGTGCCGTTCGGCGATTATCAGCGCGAGATCTCGCTGACCGTGCCGCCTCAGTTGCGCGTTATCATGTATCGCCGCCTTATGTTCAAGGTCACGCAGGAAATTGCCCGTCGGGAAGGGGCAAAGGCCCTGGTAACCGGCGAGTCGCTCGGCCAGGTTGCCTCGCAAACCTTGGATAACATCCGCTGCACCGATGCTGCGGTCGATATGCCGGTGTTCCGTCCCCTTATCGGCACCGACAAGCTTGAGATCATCGATATGGCCCAACAGGTCGGTACCTTCGAGATCTCGTCCCAGGACGCCCCGGATTGCTGCACGCTGTTCATGCCGCGCAACCCTGAAACGCATGCGCAGCTCGAGGATGTGCTTGAGGCCGAGGCGGCCCTTCCCGTCGATCGATGGGTTTCCGAACTTGCAGATGCCGCTGAGCCGCACGATTATAAGTGCCCCGGCTACAAGAAGAAAAAGCCTCGCAAGGAATAACGCTTCTTGTACATAACGCCACGGGTCGGTTACCTGATCATTAGGTGCTATACGAAACCAAACGCGAAAAGGCCGTGCTGATGCGCGGCCTTTTGGCGTGTTCGGCTACATGTAAACAAAATCCGGCGGTGTGCGCGGCTCTCTGATTTGATGCAAAGCGTTTATCGAGTTGAGTCGATTTCCAAGAGTCTATCGGTCTTTCGGGCCTGCTTGCCTTTGCCATTCAGCGCAAGGAGCGGTTATTGGGTAGCTCTTCGAGATACTCGCGAGTTTTCAACGACGGTTCGTGGTTTTTTGGGGGGGCTCATCCTGGGTGAATTTGCTTGATCGTGCAAGGTTCATGTGACTAAGACCGGCCTTTTCGACAAGGGTTCTGCAAGATGGCGGCGCTATGCTTTCCGCAATCAAGGAAAGGGGCTCTTATGGATTTTGTTCGGTATGCCGATTCGGTTCGCGCCAAGCTGCACATGGGCGGTGCTCGGCTTCCGGTTGTGATCGGCATCACGGCTGTTGCGATTTGCGTTTTGGTTGCGGGCGGCGCAGGCTTGGCATCGGTGCTCGCACCGGATTCCGCCTTCACCGTTGAGAAGGTGGATGCTTCGCAGGAGGCTTCGGAGCAGGAGGGCGCTGCGCAAAATGAGAGCGCTTCGCTGTTCGTGCATGTCGGAGGGTCGGTTGTCCGTCCCGGGCTCTATGAGCTTGCCGGCGATGCGCGGGTTCAGCAGGCGGTCGACGCGGCCGGCGGCTTTGCCGAGGACGCTGCCGTTGATGCGATCAACCTTGCCCGGGAGATCAAGGACGGAGAGCAGATAATCGTTCCCAGCTTGCAGCAAGCTAACGGCTCTGAGGTGCCTGCGGGTGCTGATACCGGGTTGCCGGCAGCGTCTGCTGGCGGGGCTTTCGCAAACGGAAAGGTGGATATCAACACGGCAACCCCTGATCAGTTGCAGCAACTCAACGGGGTAGGACCTGCATTGGCTCAGCGTATCGTTGCGGACAGGCAGGCTAACGGCCCGTTCAAAACCGTTGAGGAGCTCAAGCGGGTTTCGGGCATCGGCGACAAGAAGTACGCTTCGTTGGCGGATTCGATTTGCGTAGGGTAGGCGCCGCTCAAGGCGAGTTGCTTCGAGGCTCGGTTGTCCCCGATGCCCGGGTTGGCGAAGACGATGCGCCGTTCCCCTCGCGCCCGGCGATTCCGCCGATATTCGCGTTTGCGCTGGGCCTTTGGGCGGGGTGCGTCTCTGCTTTGCTGGGCGCGCGTTTGCTTTCGATCGATGTTTGCATCGCGTTATGCGTGGGCGGTATTGCGACCTGCCTATGCTCTCTTTGCTTGCTTTGGCGCCGCCGCAGGCACCTGCTTGCGTTGGTGTTGATGGCAGGGTTGTTATGCGGTGGCGTTTTGGGCTTCGCGCAAGGAATTCGGCTCCATCAAGCCCAGCAGGCCGCCCTCGAATCGCAAGGGCAGATGCACCTCACCGCTTTATCCGATGGCGTGCAAGGCGAATTCGGTGTTTCATGTACCGCGCGTGTGCGGGTCGAGGGGTCCGGCCGATCGTTTACGGCGAAAGTCGCTTTCCCTCGCGGGTCCGAGCTTCCCTTTTATGGCGAGCGGTTCGCAGGCTACGGGTCGATATCCGAGCTTTCGCAAGACCGCGCATCATGGGGTTGGCAACGGGGCATCGCCGCGAACGTCACATTGAGAACCTGTGAGCACGTAACGCTTCAGGGTCCAGGTGCTGCGTTGCTATCGTTTCGGGAACGTGCTGTACGGGCGCTCACCGAGCCGCTGCGCGGGGATTCGGGCTTTGCGGCGGCAATCGCCTGTGGATGGAGGGCAGATTTGCCGGAGTCGGTATACCATCAGTTTCAGGTCAGCGGCCTTGCGCATGTGGTTGCGGTCTCGGGTGCCCATCTGTCCATCGTGGCGGCGCTTGTGGCCTCGATGCTTGGTGCGTTACGTTTCCCCAAGCCGATATCGATAGCGGTTCAAATCGCGTTGCTCGCTGCGTATCTGGTGCTGACCGCTATGCCCGCTTCCGCCATTCGAGCTACGCTCATGACGTTGGCCGGTATGACGTCATGGACGGCCCGGCGACGGGCGTCGTCGTTATCTGCGCTCGGGTGTTGCATCGCCGTTATGCTTGCGCTCGATGCTCAGGCGGCGTTGTCGTCCTCGTTCGCGCTATCGGTTTTGGCCACGCTTGGGATCGTCGTGTTCGGTGGGTTGATCAACTCGTGGCTGAAGGCTTGCATGGGATGGTTGCCGGCTTTTGTCCGCGAGGCGTTGGCGTTGACGTTCGCCTCATCGGTGCTCGCAACGCCGTTTTCGGCGGCCTTGTTCAGCCAGCTCCCTTTAGCTGCTCCGCTCGCGAATATTGCTACCGCGCCGCTGTTCGGCCCGGTATGCGCAGCTGGCATCATAGGGGCGGTCGCATGTGCATCGTCGCCGTCGCCTGATATCGTCGCCTCCCTTGCCTGCGGGTGTGCTTCGCTGCTGCTCAAAGTCGTCCAGGCTTGTGCGTCGATTCCCTACGCGAGCATCCCGGTCGTCGGTCCTTCCTCGGTCGCATTGCTTGCGGGTTTCGCGGTGGCTTGCGTGTTGTGGTTGTGGTGGCCGAAGCCTGATTCCTGCTCGGCATATCGGTTGCTAACGGTGACCGGCTTTGTGGTTGCTTTTGCGTTCGCCCTGTTGAAATTGCCTATTGCGTATGGAGGTAGTGAGATCGTGGCGCTCGATGTCGGACAAGGCGATGCCATTTTGATTCGCAGCGATGGGCGTTCGGTGTTGGTGGACACTGGAAATCAAGATGCCTTGCTTCGCCAAGCATTGGCGCGGCATCATATCACCCGGCTTGATGCCCTTGTCGTCACGCATCCCGATGACGACCATATGGGTTCTCTCGCATCCCTTCAGGGCGTGGTGCAGGTCGATCGCGTTCTACTTGCCCGTGATGGCCTTGCGTGCTCGTGCGAATCTTGCGGAAAGCTTCGCCGGGAAGCCGAATCGCTGGTGGGGAAGGACCGGATCGCGGGCTTATCGCAAGGGGATAAGCTGCGGCTCGGCGATTTTGAATTCACCTGCGTGTGGCCCGTTGCGTTTAAGGACGAAGGCGGAAACGGCGATAGCCTGTGCTTTACGGTGGATACCGATTTCGATAGGGACGGCAGCCGCGAATGGCGAAGCTTGTTGGTGGGTGATGCCGAGCATGAGGAGGTGGCGGAAATGCTCTCCGCCGGGTTGATAGAGGGCGTCGACGTGTACAAAGTAGGTCATCATGGGTCCAAAAACGCGCTGACGCAAGATCAGGCCGCTAAGCTGTCTCCTCGTGTCTCCCTTTGTTCGGTGGGGGCCGGGAATCGCTACGGGCATCCTGCCGCATCCACGGTGGAGGCTCTCGAGCGTGCAGGAAGCGCGGTGGTGCGCACCGACGAGCACGGGGATGTAGCGTGCAGATTCGCCAAGGACCATATCAGCGTGAAAACGCTGCGGTAGAATAGGGACATGACTGATTCGAAGAACAACCGATCCCTGCTTCCCGTGTACCTCATCACCGGCGAGGACGCCTTGAAGCGCGATGCCGTTATGAAGCGTCTTCGCGCGCGTTTGTCGAGCATGGGCGACCTGTCGTTCAACTCCGACGTGTTCGAAGGTGCCGAATTCACCGGCGACGATGTGGTCAACGCTTGCAACACCATTCCGTTCGCATCGCCTGTCCGCTTGGTGGAGGTTCGGGATGCCGATAAGCTGAAGAAGGCCGACTCGGAACCGATTGTCGGCTATCTGGATGCGCCTTGCGAAACCACCGTTCTCGCCCTTATCGCCGAGAAGCTTGCGAAGAACACGCGCTTGTACAAAGCAGTTGCAAAGCACGGCAAAACCGCGGTGATCGACTGCGCCCCGCCGAAGGCTCGCGACCTGCCCAAGCTGGTGCGTTCCATGGCGGTCGGTCATGGCGTCACGTTTTCGGAAGGCGCGGCTATTGCCCTTGTGAACCTGGTGGGCGAGGATACCGTTCACCTTGATGCCGAGATCAAGAAGGTGGCCCTTGCCCATTCCGGCACCGCTGCGGTTGGGGAGCAAGAGGTGCGCTCGCTTGTCAGCCGAACGGCCGAGGTCAAGCCTTGGGAGTTCACGAACGCCTTCGCGGCACGCGATACCGCCAAGTGCCTGCTCGATCTGCAGCGCATGAAATCGGTATCGCCTCATGCGTTGCTCCCTATGTGCGTCACGCGTATCCGCGAGCTCATGTGCGCGCAAAGCCTTGCCGCCCGCGGGCAGGGCCGCGGAATAGCCGCTGCGCTCAAGCAACCCGACTGGCGCGTGAAAAACCATGCGGCTTGGGCGCGAAAGTACACTCCGCAAGAATTGCGGCGAGCGCTTGTCACCGCACGTGATACCGAGCAGGCCATGAAAAGCGGTGCCGACCCCGATGAGGCGTTCCGTGAATGGGTGGTGAACGTTACCGCGAAGCGCGGGTAGCGCTATGTTGCGGTATGGCTTTGCGTCACGCTTCCTCTGATTCCGGACATGGCTTTGCGTCATGATGCCGATCTTTCTAAGGCGCGCATCTTCCGGCATCTGCGCTTAATGCATGTTCCGATATAGGGCGTTGACTCTGGTCGATGTCCCGTATCCGTGCAACAAAAGAGGCATCGGCTCGCGCCGATGCCTTAAAATGAAACGCACCTTACATCCCATGAACCATATGTACAATAGAACGGCTCCGGGAATCCCGGAGCCGTTCTTGGTTCACCAGCAGGTGAGATGCTATTCGGCGGCCTCTTCGCCCTCGGCGGCCTCAGCCTCAGCGGCAGCCTCGGCAGCGGCGGCCTCAGCGGCCTCCTTTGCCTTGCGCTCGGCGGCAGCGGCCTCGAGCTTCTGCTGCTCGGCAACGCGCTTGGCCTTCTCCTCGGCGGCAGCCTTGTAAGCGGCGGCCTTCTCAGCCTTGCGAGCGGCCTTCTTGGAGCCGGTGGCCTCCTGCTTCTTGGCCTCGGGCTTCACGTAAGCAGCGCGCACCTCATCGGTGACGATGGTGTTGACGAGCGCCATTACGCCGGACTTGCGGTTAGCGGCCTGGTTCTTGTGGATAACGCCCTTGGAGACGGCCTTGTCGAGCAGACGGCAAGCGTACAGGCCCTTGGCGTAAGCAGCGGTTGCGTCGCCGGCGGCAACGGCCTCGCGTGCAGCGCGGATGGCGGTCTTCAGCTCGGACTTGATGGCGCGGTTGCGCTGACGGGACTTCTCGTTGGTGATGTTGCGCTTCTTCTGGCTCTTGATGTTTGCCATTGTGAAACTCCTTCGCTTTAACGTGGTTTGCCGTTTTCGGCTTGCTGTGCGCATTCGGCGCAGCTGCGAAGGAGTGGGTGAGATGCACAGGTGACAGATTGGCATATGCACACAAGCGCTGAATGCGCGTGGTAAACGCATATGCGAGAATGGACAGGATTTCCCATTCAGCTAGCCAATCGGCCACCCGGCACCACGATGATCCTTCATGCAGCCTTGTCTGCGGATGCCCTGCGTAGATTGCAAGGGCGCGCATATGCCGGATACGCAATGAGATAGAATAGCCGATATCGCACGGTTTTGCACCTGTTGATTTGCAGTTGTGCAGAACAATGCACAACTCGATAGCACGTTTCATCCAAAAGGAGCTGAATAATGGGCATTCGAAAGGCTGTCATCTCCGCAGGCGCTGCTTTTGCACTAGCGATGGCGTTCACGCTCGTCGGCTGCGGTTCTGGCCAACATGAGGTTATCGACCAGGGGCAGGAATGCTCCAGCTGCCATTCGGGCGAGAAACAGGTTTACGACGTCGCCGCACCTTTGTCAGCCGTTCAATCAAGCGGAACCGTATTCGTCAAAACCTCTGCCGAGCAGGTTCTGGTCTGCAAACCTATCTTCGTTTCCCAGGACGGTTCAAAATTCGTCCCCGAGCAGGTCTCGTCGGCGAAGGTGGCCGACGGTTCCGCTCAGCTTCAGCTGTCCGAAGGCACATGGGCGATTTGCGTGAACGGGCAAAGCGTCAAAGCCCAGCTCGTCACGGTATCGCCGGAGGTTTCAGGGCCCGCTGACGTGGAATTGTAGTGCTATGGCGGCAGGGAATGGCCGCCAGCTGGTAGAATCCGTTTCTATGCAAACATCATGGTCGCATGCTGAAAGGCATCGTTCGCAGCGCGGGAGCTCCTGCCTGCGGGGCATCGGCATGTAACCGTCGCAATAATAAGGCGTCAAGAAAGCAAGAGGGCACATGACCGACCCATCGCATATCCGAAACTTCAGCATCATCGCCCATATCGACCATGGCAAGTCCACGCTCTCCGACCGCGTTTTGGAGATGACCGGCACCGTGGCGCATCGCGATATGCAGGCCCAGCTGCTTGACAGTATGGACATCGAGCGCGAACGCGGCATCACCATCAAAAGCCAGGCCGTTCGCGTCAACTATACCGCTGATGATGGCGAGACGTACCAGTTCAACCTCATCGACACGCCGGGCCATGTCGACTTCACCTACGAGGTCAGTCGCAGTCTGGCCGCATGCGAAGGCGCCGTGCTCGTGGTCGACGCCACCCAGGGCGTCGAGGCGCAAACGGTTGCTAACGCCATGATGGCCTTGAACGCCAACCTTGAGATCATCCCGCTCATCAACAAAATCGACCTTCCCAGTGCCGAGCCCGAGCGCGTCAAGGCCGAGATTGAGGATGGTCTTGCGATCCCGGCCGACGACGCCGTGCTGGCAAGCGGTAAAACCGGCGTGGGCGTCCATGACCTGCTCGAGGCCGTGGTCTACAACATTCCCGCGCCGCAGGGCGACGCGGATGCGCCTTTGCGCGCGCTCATCTTCGACAGCTACTTCGACCCGTATCGCGGCGTTGTGGCGCTCGTGCGCGTGGTCGACGGCTCCATGCGCAAGGGCCAGAAGCTCAAGCTCATGGCCACCGGCAAGATCATCCTGGCGGAAGAGGTGGGGGCGCGTCATCCCGCTGAGGAGCCGCTGCCCCAGCTTGGCGTGGGCGAGGTAGGATACCTGGTCACCGGTCTTAAGGACCTTTCCCAGGTGAAGGTGGGCGATACGCTCACGTTGGCCGAAGGCGGCGTCGACGACCCCCTCCCGGGTTATCGCGAGGCCAAGCCCATGGTTTATACCGGTTTGTTCCCCATCGATTCCGATCAATACGAGCCGCTCAAAGAGGCGCTCGAGAAGCTCTCTCTCAACGATCCGGCGCTTATCTGGGAGCCGGAGAAATCCCATGCGCTCGGCTTCGGCTTCCGCGTGGGCTTTTTGGGCCTGCTGCATATGGAAGTGGTCAAAGAGCGCCTGGAGCGCGAGTTCAACCTGGACCTGCTCGCCACCGCGCCTTCCGTGGAGTATCACGTGTTCCGCCAGGGCGGCGAGATGATCAGCCTGCACTCCCCGCAGGAGATGCCCGACCCCGGCGAGATCGAGCGCATCGAGGAGCCCTACCTGAAGGCGAAGATCCTCATCCCGCCCGATTACGTCGGCGCGGTCATGGACCTCACCGTAGCTCGACGCGGCACGTTCGTCACCATGAACTACCTGTCGCAGCATACGGTGGAGATGCTGTGGGAAATCCCGTTGTCCGAGCTCATCATGGACTACTTCGACAAGCTCAAGTCCAACACTAAAGGCTACGCCAGCCTTGATTACGACTTCGACGGGTACAAGCCGTCGAACCTGGTTAAACTCGATATCCTGCTTTCCGGCAAGCCTATCGACGCGCTCAGCTTCATCGTGCACCGCGATAAGGCCTACGATCGCGGCCGCGTGCTCACCGAAAAGCTCAAGGAGATCATCCCTCGCCAGATGTTCGAGGTTCCCATCCAAGCTGCCATCGGCGGGCGCGTGCTTGCGCGCGAGACGGTAAAGGCAAAGCGCAAGGACGTGCTTGCGAAGTGCTACGGCGGCGACATTAGCCGTAAGCGCAAGCTGCTCGAGAAGCAGAAGCAGGGCAAGAAGCGCATGAAGGCCATCGGCAACGTCGAGGTGCCGCAAGAGGCGTTCATGGCCATTTTGAAGGTTGACGATTAGGGGCTGTTGCGGAATATGGGCGTTAAGCGCGACGAATACAACTGGTTGGACGATGCGTTCGACGACAAGAAGGCTCGCGAAGAGCTTGAACGGGCGCAGCGCGGCGGTACGAAGGCCGCTGGTTTGGGCTGCATCGTGGTGGTAATAGCCCTTATCGCGCTGCTCGGCTTCACGCTGGTCTCCGGCGTGAACATCCTGTCTGCGATGTAGGGCGGTCGCATGTACGATTTTTTCCGCCGCCATCGTCTGTTGCTTGCGCCTATGGCCGGTGTTTCGGATATGGCGTTTCGAACGCTGTGCCGCGAACAAGGCGCCGATCTGACGTATACCGAGATGGTTTCCGCCAAGGGCCTGTCCTACGCCAACGAGAAAACGCGTCATCTGCTCGACCTGGCGCAAGGCGAGGATATGGTTGCCGTTCAGCTGTTCGGCCACGAGCCCGACACCATGGCTTCTCAAGCCGCTTGGATCGAGCAGGTCATGGGCGAGAATCTTGCCTATATCGATATCAACATGGGATGCCCTGCGCGCAAGATCGTCACGAAAGGCGACGGCAGCGCGCTTATGCGCGATTCCGACCTTGCCGCCTCCATCGTGGCGGCGGTAAGCCGCGCGGTTGAGCATCCCGTTACCGTGAAGTTCCGCCGCGGTTGGGCCATGGGCTGCGAAACGGCGCCCGAATTCGCGGTTCGCATGCAAGATGCCGGAGCCGCCGCAGTTGCGGTGCATGGTCGATACGCCGAGCAGCTGTATCGCGGATGCGCCGATTGGGGCGTCGTTGCGCGCGTCAAGCAGGCGGTGGACGTGCCCGTGGTCGGCAACGGCGACGTGAAATGCGGCGCCGATGCTGTGGCCATCACGCGCGAAACCGGCTGCGATGCCGTTATGATCGCGCGTGCCGCTGAAGGCAATCCGTGGATATTCTCCCAGGCCGCTGCGGCGCTTGCAGGCTCGCCGGAGCCTTGCGCGCCCACCGTAGAGCAGCGTATCGCCATGGCAAGGCGCCATGCACGGCTGCTCGCGCAGCGCGAAGGGCGCAATATCGTGCGCATGCGCAAGCACGCCATGTGGTATATGACGGGCCTTCCCGGCGCCGCCGCGGCGCGTGGGAAGATCAACGCCTGCGTGGGCGTCGATGATTTCGACGCCGTGTTCGACGAGCTGCTTGAGATTGCGGGAAGCCATGCATGATTCCTATCGCGCGCTGTACCTGCATCTGCCGTTTTGCGTGAAGCGTTGCAGCTATTGCGACTTCGCCACCGCCGCCGTGCCCGCCGAAAGCCCGCAAATCGACGAATACGTGGAAGATCTATGTCTGCAGATCCGCCGCAAGTCCAAAGAAGGGGAGCTCGGCGGCATCTCGACGGTGTATCTCGGCGGCGGCACCCCATCCCATGTGGGCATGCCGCGGCTGTCCATGTTGCTTTACACCCTGGGGCTTTCCATGCGCTTGGAGCCTGATGTGGAATGCACCATGGAGGCGAATCCCGAAAGCCTGACCTCTTCCATGGTGCGCGACATCTGGGCGCTTGGCGTGAACAGGCTCTCTATCGGCGTGCAAAGCTTCGATGACCACGTGCTCGGCATCTTGGGGCGCGCCCATGATGCGCAAGGAGCGAAGCGGGCCATCGCATGTGCGCGGGAACGGTTCGAGAACGTCAGCGTCGACCTGATGTGCGGCATTCCCGGTCAAAGCACTGAGTCGTTCGAGGATAGCGTTAAGACCGCCATCGATTGCGGGGTTTCCCACGTCAGCGTGTACCCACTCACCATCGAGCCGCATACGCCCTTCGATGCCATGGTCTTGTCCGGCCAGCTTGCAGAGCCCGACGACGATGTCGAGGCGGAGCATATGCAGGCGGCGGAGCGCATCCTCTCCCAGGCTGGATACGAGCGCTACGAAGTGGCAAGCTATGCGAAGCCCGGGTTCGAGTGTCGTCACAACATCGCCTACTGGACCGGCGTTCCTTATCTGGGTCTGGGGCGCAGCGCGGCCAGCATGACGCAGAACGCCGAGCGGCGCATGCGCATCCAAGATGGTCAGGTCACCGATGACCTCGACGCTGGGGAAATGGCTGCCGAGGACATGATGCTGGGCATGCGCATGTCGCGCGGCATCTCCGATGATCTGGTGCAGCGGGCTGCACAGCTGCTGCCGAAAACCTCTGAGACGCTCGACGCGCTCGCCGAGCAGGGGCTGTGCGAGCACGTTGACGGGCGTTGGAGGCCGACCGAGCGTGGGTGGTTGTGCGGTAATCAGCTGTACGGCGCTCTGTTCGATCTAGCGTAAGGGGGTGTCTGTTTCTTACGATTCGGTGCAATATTTAGCACTCCCACCATCTCGCTGCTAATATTTAGTGTTACGAATTGGTTATACCGTAGTGGGTGAAAGGATGGTGGGGAAGCGTGCTTTCGGATAGGCGTCAAAAAGTGCTTGCAGCGCTCATTGAGGAATACGTCGCGCGCGCTCTGCCGGTAGGTTCGCGCACGCTTACCGAACGTTATCAGCTCGGCGTAAGCCCTGCGACCGTGCGCAACGAGCTTTCGGTTCTCGAGGACGGGGGCTATATCGCCCAGCCGCATACCTCTGCAGGCAGGATCCCCACCGATCAAGGCTACCGCGCCTTCGTCGACGATCTGCTTTCCCAGGAAGGCGGCGAGCAAGAGGACGAACGTTGCCAGGAAGCGGCCGACAAGCTCAGGAAAAGCGCTTCGGAGCTTGATGACCTGGTCGAGCAGACCTCCGAAGCCCTGACGCGCCTTACCGACTGCCTGTCCATCGTGCTCGCTCCGTCGGTGCTCGATCTGCACATCAAGCAGCTTTCGCTTATCTCCCTAACGCCCACCAACGCGCTTGTCGTGGTGGTCACCGAAGACGGCCAGGTGTTTAACCGCCATATGGATTTCGCCGAAGAGGTGTCCAGCGACGAGCTGGCGCGCGTGCAGCATCTGCTCAACGAGGTGTTCGGCGGCAACACGCTGCACGATATCGAGCACGGATTGGGCAGGGGCATGTCGGAGGCGTTCGCCGACCCGCTCGTGCGCATGGCGCTCGACGAGGTGCTCTCATGCCTGCGGGAAGGCGAGGGGTCTCGTGCCCACAGCCTTGGGTTCAGCTCGCTTTTGTCGCAGCCCGAGTTCAGCCAATCGGAAGCGGTGCTTCCCGTCATGCAGGTGCTCGAGGACGACACGGTGTTGCTGCACATCCTTGACGACACGGCATGTCAAACCGATGGCAGGCCCACGGTGCGCATCGGCTCGGAGAATCAAGCCTCCCAGCTGTCCGGCGTTTCGGTTGTGGCCAGCCGCTACGGCCGCGGCGATTCCGCCGGCGTGGTGGCGGTCATCGGCCCTACGCGCATGGACTATTCGAAGGTATTACGCGCGGTCCGCATCGCGGGCACCGCGCTCGGTGATTTGTAGGAACCCGGCAGGATAGCCCGCTGGGGAATGGAAAGGTGGATACGGCCAACATGGCGAAGGACTTGTACGAAGTTCTCGGCGTCTCCCGTGATGCCACGGAGGCGGATATCAAGAAGGCGTTTCGTCGCAAGGCGCGTGAACTGCACCCTGACGTGAACAAGGCCCCCGATGCCGAGGACCAGTTCAAAGAGCTCAACGAAGCTTACGACGTGCTCAGCGACGCGAATAAGCGGGCGCAGTACGACCGGTTTGGCACCGTTTCCGGCGCGGCTGGCGGCGGCAGCGGCTATGTCGACTTCGACGATCTGTTCGGCGGCGGGTTCGGCGATATCTTCAGCAGCTTCTTCGGCGGCGGTGGCGCTGGCGGCGCCCGTCAGCAGCGCACCGATGGACGCGATATGGGTGTCGGCCTGCGTTTGACCCTCGAAGAGGTCGCTACCGGCGCCAAGAAGGAGATCGTCTACGATCGTTTGGCTCCGTGCGCCGATTGCGATGGTACGGGCATGGCCGAAGGCGGCAAGCAGGTCACCTGCCCCGAATGCGGCGGCAAGGGTCGTGTGGTCACCGTGCAGCATACCTTCTTGGGCGATATGCAGACGGCAACCACCTGCAGCAAGTGCAACGGCACCGGTCAAACCATCGACAACCCGTGCCCCGAATGCGACGGCCAAGGCCGAGTGCCCGACCGCCAGCGCGTCACGGTGGAGGTACCTGTCGGCATCCGCGATTCCCAGCAGCTGCGCCTTACAGGTTTTGGCGAGGCGGGCCTGCGTGGAGCGGCTTCCGGCGACCTTATCGTCACGTGCCGCGTCCAACCGCATGAGTTCTTCGAGCGCGACGGCGACGACTTGCATTGCCGTGCCAACGTGTCCATCGTTCAGGCAACGCTCGGCTCCGAAATCGAGGTCGACGGCATCTTCGAAGACGAGAAGGTCAAGGTCCGCATCCCCGAAGGCCTGCAAAACGATCAGATCGTGCGCGTGAAGGGCTTCGGCATGCCGCGCTTCCGCAGCGAGGCACGTGGTGACATGTACGTGCATGTTACCGTTGCGGTGCCGAAAAAGGTCACGAAGAAACAGCGAGAGCTGCTCGAGCAGCTCGCCCACGAAATGGGCGAGGATGTCGCCGAGGCTCGCACGCCGCTGCAAAAGCTGCGCGACAAGTTCAACTAATCGGCTTTCCCGCTCGAACGCCGAGCGGGAAAGCTCGTGCTCGACGCTTTGCGCAATCGTGTTTGTACGGTTGCGCAAAGCGTTTTCGTTCCGGCGCGCGCCCCGTTCAACTGTTCGGCCGCTCAATCGGCGGCGCTTTCGGGTGCTGATCGGTCGCGCTGCCTCTTTTGAGCGGTGTTGGGCAACCGAACCGGAAATGCCCGTATGTGCTCCATAAGCCCTCTGCTCTCAGATAAGGATTCCCGTGTCGCTCCCTCAGTTTTTCCTTGATGAACAGGTTTTGGCCGATGAGGTCCAGGAACAGTTCCCGCTGGCGCTTTCGCGCGATGATGCGAAGCATGCCAAGGTATTGCGCCTTGACCCCGGAGAGCATATCGCCGTGGTGGATGCGGCGCAGGATTATTTTGAATGCGAGATCAGGTCCTTCGATGGCGCCACGCCCATCGTCGCCATCTCGGGGCATCTTGATGCCCAACCGCTTGCTGCACACGTCTGCCTTGTGCAGGGCCTTGCCAAGAGCGACAAAATGGAAACGGTCATCCGCCACGCTACCGAGCTGGGCGTTTCCGAGTTCATTCCTTTCGCCGCCTCAAGAAGCGTCATGAAGGTCGATGCGAAGAAAGCCGCGTCCAAAACGGAGCGGTGGCAAGCTATCGCGAAAAGCGCCGCCATGCAATCAGGGCAAACCCACCTTGCTCACGTGCATGAGCCTATGAAGCTTGCGCAGTTGAAAAAGACGCTTGGAGCTTTCGACGCCGTCGTCGTGTGCTGGGAGGAGGCGCCCGGCACCGCACTGCTGCGCAATGCTCTTTGTCCGGCTGCTCTCAACGCATCAGAAGGTCATCTTGCGCGGATCGCGGTTGTGGTGGGCCCTGAAGGCGGCCTTGCCCAAGAAGAGGTTGATGCAATTCTTGCAAGCAACGCAAACGCGAACATGGTATCGCTCGGGTTCTCGATCTTGCGCACGGAAACCGCCGGCATCGTGGCGCCCGCTCTGGTGCTCTATGAAATGGGCGGCATGGGGGCAGGTGAGCGCGCATGAACTTCGCCATCGTGAATCTCGGGTGCAAGGTCAATCGCGTGGAGTCTGATTCGTTCGCCTCCGGCTTGCTTGCGCGCGGCGGTGCGGAAACGGATCCGGATTCCGCCGATGTGGTGGTTGTTAACACGTGCACTGTCACCGGGGAGGCGGAAAAGAAAACGCGCAAGGCCGTCAGGCAGGTTTTGCGCGCCAACTTCAGCTCGAATGTGGTGGTAACGGGCTGCGCCGCCGCCATTGATGCGGATGCATTCACGTCCATGGACCCTGCTCGAGTGCATATCGCAGGAAAGTTGCAGGTCGATGATGTGCTCGACCGCTTGGTCGGCCCCATCGGCCACGGGGTCATGCCGCTTGCGGTGGGCGAGGGCTTTAGAACGCGCGTTGGCGTGAAGGTACAGGACGGATGCAACAACGCATGCACGTATTGCATCGTGCACGTTGCCCGTGGGCGGGCGTCCAGCCGCCCTGCTCAGGCGGTCGTTTCCGAGTGCGTCGCCCTTGCGTGCGAAGGTGTTCGGGAGATCGTGCTCACCGGCATCAACCTGGGTTCTTGGCGCGAGCAAGCCGAAAACGGCTACGACCGCCTTGACACGTTGCTTGAGCGCTTGCTTGCCGAAACCGCCGATATTCACGAGGTCGGCCAGCCCCCTTGCCGATTTCGCATCTCCAGCATCGAACCCCGCGATGTCTCCGATGATCTCATCGGCCTGATGGCACGGTCGAAGGGCCGCATCTGCCGTCATCTGCATCTGCCTTTGCAATCGGGCAACTCGAAGGTGCTGCGCGAAATGCATCGTCCCTACAGCGCCGAGTACTTCGAAGGCCTTGTTGAGAAGCTTTACGCCGCAATGCCCATGCTCTCGCTTTCCACCGATATCATCTGCGGATTCCCGGGCGAGACCGACCAGGAGTTCAGCGATACCGTGGAGCTGGCAAAACGATGCAGGTTCACGAAGATCCACGTGTTCCCGTACTCGAAACGTCAAGGAACGCCTGCCGCTGAACGCGCCGACCAGGTAGAACCCGAAGTCCGTTCGGCGCGTGCGAAGCATTTGCGCGAGGTTGCCGACGCCCTTCGCGCCCAGCAACTCTCTGATCGTGCCGGATCAACGGAACTTGCATTGGTTGAAGAGGCCGGCCAGGCGATGACGGAAAGCTATTTCGAGGTGCCGGCTCCCCAAGACGCTTGCGTCGGGCAACTGGTTACCGTCAGCCTTTAGCTTGTGCGCTACCTGTGCGTCCGTTTGCATGCGCAGGGCACTCGCGAACGGGCGTGCTATACTTGCAGGCATGACAGATTCAACGCATATCACGCTTACCGCGCCGCCAGCCGTGAACATGGCGCTCGTGGTGGGAGCGGGCGACTGCCTGCTTCATATAATCGAAGAGGCGTTCGATGCGCGTATCACGGTACGCGGCGATTCGGTTGTGCTCGAAGGCGATCCCGTCGAGGTGCAATCCCTTATGGCGCTCTTCTCCGAGCTGTTCAAATTCGTCGAAGGAGGCGGAACCCCCGATCAGGGGTTTATCCAGCGAGCGCTCGATCTGCTGCGCACGGCCGAGTTCACCCCTTCCATGCTCCGCGAGGACATCTTGCTCACATATCGTGGGCGTGCCATTAGGCCGAAAACCGCCGGGCAGAAGCATTATGTGGACGCCATCCGCAAAAACACCATCACCTTCGGCATCGGGCCTGCAGGTACCGGTAAAACCTATCTCGCCATGGCCATGGCCGTTGCCGCGCTCAAGCGCAAGGAAGTCGGGCGCATCATCCTCACCCGTCCCGTGGTCGAGGCGGGGGAGAACCTGGGTTTTCTTCCCGGCTCCTTGAACGAGAAGGTCGATCCCTACATCCGTCCGCTCTACGATGCATTGTTCGACATGACCGATATGGAGCGCGCGCAGCAGCTCATCGAAAGCAACGTCATCGAGATAGCGCCGCTTGCCTTCATGCGCGGGCGAACGCTCAACGACAGCTTCGTCATCTTGGATGAAGCGCAGAACACCACGCCCGAGCAGATGAAGATGTTCCTCACGCGCCTTGGGTTCGGTTCGAAGATGGTCATCACCGGCGATATCACCCAGCTCGACCTGCCACGCGGCGTATCGGGTTTGAAGGGCATCGAAGATATCCTCGGCGACATCGAAGGCGTGTCGTTTTGCAGGTTTTCGGGTAAGGATGTGGTCCGCCACTCGCTCGTGGCGGCCATCGTTTCGGCGTACGACCGCGCACAGGCCGACGCCATGCAGAAGAAGGGCAGCAATGGACGTTCAAATCAATTATGATTACCGCGGCGATGACCTGAAGGACATGCCGCTTGTCGAACTCGCTCAGTTCGTGCTCGATCATCAGGAAAAGCCTCAGAACACCGAGGTGTCCTTGAGCTTCGTGACCGACGAGGAGATCGCCCGCCTCAACGAGCAATATCGTGGAAAAGAAGGTCCCACCGACGTCCTGTCCTTTGAATGCGACGGCGTCGAGGATGAGCTTTCCGATATGGTCCCGGCGGGCTTCGGCGATGTCTACGAGCTTGGGGACGTCGTCATCGCGCCCGATGTGGCCGAACGTCAAACCCATGAGTTCGGCACCACGTTCGAGCAGGAGGTCAGCCTGCTGTTCGTTCACGGCCTGCTGCATCTGTGCGGTTACGATCACATCGTCGAGGAAGACGCCAAGGTCATGGAGGCCTTGGAAGATGAGATCTTGGCCGCCTGGAATGCGCGATAGCGGCTATGGGCGGTACATCCCCTGACAACAAGCCGTTCGTACGCTCCGCTGAAACGAAGGGAAAAGGGCAGCGCTACAAGCTTACATCCGCCTTCTCCAATGCCGGGCGCGGGCTTTTCGAAGCGGTTCGCAGCGAACGAAATCTACGCATCGACGCATGCATGGCCGTGGTTGCGATAGCGCTTGGCTTCGGCTTGCGTATCGATACGCCTTCATGGCTTGCCGTCATCGTCTGCATCGGCATGATGTTCGCGCTTGAAACGGTCAACACGGCCATCGAGGCGGTGGTCGACCTTGCCAGTCCCGGGTATCATGAACTGGCTCGACGTGCGAAGGATTGCGCAGCGGGTGCTGCGCTTGCGGGTGCCCTTGCTTCCTTTGTGGTCGGCTGCATCGTTTTCATTCCGCCGATTATGGCCTTTTTGGCATCGTAATCAACCTTTTGAACCTAGGAGTCTTATGGACCTCGACGCATACTTCGGACATGCCGCGCCCCCTTCGGGCGAGGGCTTCAAATCCGGCTTCGTCACGCTGATCGGCCGACCCAACGCGGGAAAGTCGACGCTGCTCAACACTATCATGGGCAAGAAGATCGCCATCACTTCCAACACCGCCCAGACCACCCGCCATCGTTTCCGCGCGGTCTACACTCGCGATGATATGCAGATGATTATCGTGGACACTCCTGGCCTTCACAAGCCCCACGATGCGCTTGGCGAGGAGCTGAACACCTCGGCGCTCAAGGCGCTTGAAGACGTTGACGTCATCGCCATGCTCATCGATGCCAGCAAGCCCGTCGGCCGTGGCGACGAGTGGGTGGCAGCCCAGCTTGACGGCCCGCATTGCAAGCACGCGAAGAAGATCTGCGTCCTTTCCAAGGGCGACTTGGTCACCACCGAGCAAATGCACGAACAGGCCGAGGCTGCCAAGAAGCTGGCGAACTGGGATGCCATGGTTGGGCTTTCCTCCGAATCCGGCTACAACGTGGACGCCTTCATCGAAGAGGTGCAGTGCTTCTTGCCCGAAGGTCCGGCGTGGTTCCCGGCTGATATGGAAACCGATCAGCCGATTGAGGTCATCGTCGCCGAGTTCATTCGTGAGAAGATCCTCCGAACGTTCCGTGATGAGGTCCCTCACTCCATCGGCGTCACCATCGAGCATATGGAGTACGAAAAGAAGAAGGACCTCAACCGCATCTTGGCTCGCATTTACGTGGAGCGTGATTCCCAGAAGGGCATCATCATCGGCAAGGGCGGTAGCGCAATCAAGCGCATCGGCCAGGAGGCCCGAGAGGATCTCGAGCAGCTGCTCGGCACGCGCGTGTACCTTGACCTTATGGTGAAGGTCAAGAAGAACTGGCGTCGTGACGCCACGCAAATCCGACGATTCGGGTACGGCGAGGGTTTGTAGCAAGTTGATTCCAGGTTTATAAGATATTTTGCGATTGAGGTGCCAAGCGGCACCTCAATCCTGTTTTTCGGTACAATTTACGGGAAACCATACTGTAAACACGCGCAAGGGAGTTTCAAGCATGATCTGTCCTTCTTGCCACACGGAAAATCGCGATGGCGCGAAGTTCTGCGACGAATGCGGGGCCAAGCTGCCTCGTGCCGCCTTCGAGCAGATCGAAGGTGCGGAACCTGCCCAAGCGTTGAACATCATCGACAATGAAGAACCCACCGAAGACGAAGTCGTTCCCGATACGCACGAAGCTGACGCTGAAAGCGCTGAAGCGGCAGATGACTGCCAGGATGGCGAAGGCATCGATTCCGAGGCCGTTGTGCAGCTCGACGACGCGCCCACGTTGGGCGAGGACTCTGAAGGCGCCGGCGACATAGCGTGCAACAACGAAGAGGCAGCAGCGGGGGATGCCGACGATGCTGACGATGCCGACAGCTCCGATATCGCAATGCAAGATGGCCCTCAGCCTCAGCAAGACGTAGCCGAAAGCTCCGCGGAGGCCGAACAGGACGCGGCGAATCAGTTTGACGGAAGCCATGGCGGCGCCGAAGATGTCGCGCATCAGCGCACGCACGTGCTCGATCTTCCCGATATCCGCAACCTTGCCTTTGAGTCCGAGAAAACCCAAACGCTCGGCCCCAAGCCTGCTTCGCCGGCGATCAAGTCGGGTTGGGAGCCTGACTTGTCCGGCTTCGACGAGTTCCTCGTGTATCCCGGGTATGTGCCCCCTAAGGCCGCATGGCATTCAGGCGACACTATGCAGATGCCGCGTATCACTGATGCCGACCTGTCGCAGCAAAAGGATTTCATCGCGCCCGATCCCAACAAGAAGAAGCGCGACCGTAAGAAGAAGAAAGCCGAGAAGGCTAAGGCTTGCGAGTCCCAGCAGCACAACCGGGAGAACTCCAGGCAAACTCAGCCTGCTGCTGCTCAGCCCGAGAAGGAGCAGCCTAAGCACGCCGAAAAGGAGTCAACGCCCGTTGCCCCTGACATGAAGCCGAAAGACGAAAAAAAGCCGGAATCAAAGGGCAAGCGCCTCTCCGGTTCCAGGATCGCTGCGATTGTTGCGCTGGCGGTGCTCATCGCGGCGGGCGCCGCAGCGGGCGTCACGTATCAGATGGAGCTATGGGGCGGGAAGATCGTTCCCGACGTCACGGGCATGACGCAGGCCGATGCTACATATATGTTGCAGAACAAGGGCTTCGCGGTCCGCTCCACAACCGTTCCCTCCGATTCCACCGAGGGCCTTGTCCTGCTCATGGACCCGGGCGCTGGAGCACGCCAGCAGGAGGGCGCCGAGGTCGTCATCCACGTGTCCACTTCTCGCACGGTTCCCAAGGTGGTCGGTTCCAGCCAGGACAGCGCATTGAAGGCCCTTTCGGACAACGGGTTCGAAAATGTCGATGTGCAGCTTGAGCGTTCTGACGAGCCGGAGGGCACCGTCCTTTCCGTCAGCCCGGAGGAGGGGGAGAAGGCGAAGGCCTCCACCAGCATCACGCTCAAGGTGGCGCAGGCTTATACCGTGCCCGACGTTTCAGGCATGAGCTATGACCAGGCCGTGCAGGCGATCAAGGGCGCTGGGCTGTCTTCTACGGCGGTATATGTGTATAGCGAAACCGCAAGCGAAGGGGCCATCATGGGCGTCGAGCCCGCTGCAGGCTCGAAGGTCCCCTCCGACACGGTCGTCGTCGTCTCGCTTGCGAAGTCCCGCGCCAGCGAGCTGACCGCTGCCGCGCGCTCGTATCTTACCTCGACCACGCTGACTGCTTCAGATGGGTCGTCGTTTACCGTGTCCTCGGTCGATAGCGTCTCCTATCAGGGTAACGACACGGTTGCCTTCACCGCATCGGGCAAGGCTTCAAAGTCGGTATCGGTTCTGGGGCAGACCATATCGGTCGCGGGGAATTCGAAACAGGTATCGGGTACCATAACCTTCGACTCCTCGAACAACGTCGCGTCGGTATCGTTCAAATAACCCGTGGCGCAAAGCACCTACAACGCCCGTGTGCTCGTGCTGCGAAAGACCAAGTTGGGGGAGTCGGATCTTATCCTGTCCCTGCTTGCGCAGGATGGCTCGCAGATTCGGGCAGTTGCGAAAGGAGCCCGAAAACCTACCAGCCAGTTCAGCTCCCGGCTGGAGCTGTATTCGCAGGCGGATGTGCTCTTGGCCCAAGGGCGTTCGCTCGATATCGTCAAGGAAGCGCGTTTGGTCGCCGGCAATGCCGCGCTGCGTGAAAGCATGGAGCTTGCCGCCTGCGCGGCTCCCATCGTCGAGCTGCTCGATCGCATCACGCAGCCCGGTCTCGAGGTCCCGAAGCTGTTTCCGCTCACGCAAACGGCCCTCGATGTGCTTGCCTCGGCTGATTCCGCGCATGGGCCCGCCATTTGCGCAGCCTGGTTGCTCAAGGCGTTCGCGTTCCTGGGCATCCGCCCTTCGCTGGATCGCTGCTGCGTTTGCGGCGAGCCTTTGGCCTGCGAAGTGGGGAGCTCGGTCCATCGAACCATAGCGTTCTCCGCAAGCGAGGGCGGTGTGGTGTGCGATGCATGCCGCGTCTCCGACGTTGCCGGCCTTGCCCCGGAAACGCTTTCCTGGGCAAGCGCGCTGCTGGGGATGCGCTTTTCGGATATCGCTTCAATCCAGGTCGATCAGTCGTGCGTCTTCGATGCGCTTCGCCTATGCCAAACCTGGGCGCAGGTGCACGCCTCCATTCGCTTGAAATCGCTTCATTTCCTGTTCACCTGCGGATTGTTTTAGGTGCTTGTCACGCACAAGGGCGAACCCGTCTGCCGCTATGGCATACTTTCACCATCCAAGAGAGAGGAAATATATATGTATACCTATCGAACCAAGGGCGTATGCTCGCGAGAGATCCATGTCGATCTCGACGGCGACACCATCAAGCACGTGGACTTCGTCGGCGGCTGCGACGGCAACCTCAAGGCCATCGGCAAGCTGGTCAACGGCAAGAACATCGACGACGTCGCTGCCGTGCTCGAGGGCAACACCTGTGGTCGCCGGTCCACTAGCTGTGCCGACCAACTTGTCCGTGCGCTGCGCGAGGCCCGTCAAGCGCAATAAGCGCAGGCGGGTGATATGTGCGCAAGCTGTGCAGGTGGGTCCGTTGGACTTGCGCGCAAGCGCCCGGTCATCGTATTCTAGACAAGTTGCCGTATCGGCAGCCACTTTCAGCTTGGTCCCCATCCAGCATGGATCCCAGCGGAAAGCAAGTAGAGCGCAGCAACAGCTGCACGGAAGGCGGGCAAGTCCCGCAGGAAAGGTGGAGTTAGCATGCCTAGCAAACTCAGCATCACGAAAGAGCGCACCGCAGAGCTGGTCGCCGAGTTCGGCGCCAACGAGCATGACACCGGCAACCCGGACGTGCAGGTCGCCATCCTGTCCGAGCGTATCCGCAACCTCACCGAGCACCTGAAGACCCACAAGAAGGACAACCATTCCCGCCGTGGCCTGATGATGCTCATCGGTAAGCGTCGTGGTCTGCTCAAGTACATCAAGGAGCGCGACATCGAGCGTTACCGTGCCCTCATCAAGAAGCTCGGCATCCGCGACAACATCTAGTCAACGAAAGCCCGCGCAGCCTTGCGCGGGCTTTTGCATAGCGGTCGGGTGCGCAAGGGCGTGCCTGCTCGCGGCAAGCGGGAAACGTGAGTACCCCTGGCCGAAGAAGCTTGCCCGCACTACGGCGGTCAAGGAATAGAGAAGGAAAGAACACCACATGGAAAAGATCGTCGAGTCCTTCGAGCTGTACGGCAAGACCTACCGCTTCGAAACGGGCGAGCTGGCCAAGCAGGCTACCGGCGCTGTCCTGGTCACGCAGGGCGAGACCACCGTGCTCGTCACGGCCGTCATCTCCAAAGAGGAGAAGAATTACGACTTCTTCCCGCTGACCGTCGACTTCATGGAGAAGATGTACTCCGTTGGCCGCATCCCCGGCGGCTACCTCAAGCGTGAGGCGCGTCCGTCTGAGAAGGGCACGCTGACCGCCCGCATGATCGACCGTCCCATCCGCCCCGGCTTCGTCGACGGCTTCAAGCGCGAGGTGCATATCGTTGCCACCACGCTCGTGTGCGACGGCAAGAACGCTCCCGACTGCATCTGCGTTGGCGGCGCATCGGCAGCCCTTATGATCGGCAGCGCCCCGTTCGACGGCCCTGCAGCTTGCGTGCGCATCGCCCACAACCCCGAGACCGACGAGTTCATCGTGAACCCCACCTACGAGGAGCAGGAAACCTCCGACCTCGAGCTCACCATCGCCGGTACCGCCGATTACATCTCCATGGTCGAGGCCGGCGCCAACGAGGTTTCCGAGGATCTTATGCTGCGCGCCATGGATTTTGGCCAGCAGGCCATCGCGAAGTTCTGCGAGGCTCAGCAGCGCTTCCTCGATCGTTGCGACATCACCCCGGTCGAGTGGCCTATCCATGTTGCCGACCCGTCCATCGACGAGCGCATCTCCCCGTTCTTCGACGAGATGTCCCAGGCTCTGAGCGATGCCGACAAGCAGGCTCGCATGGGCAAGGTCGAAGAGCTCAAGGCCCGCATCAAGGAGGAGTCCTTCAACGAGGAGGAGCTCTCCGCTTGGGGCTCCGACATCGCCGCAGCCTTGAAGGCGCTTGAGAAGAAGGCCATGCGCGCCATGGTCATCGAGACCGGCGAGCGCGCCGACGGCCGCCGTGCCGACGAGATTCGCCCGCTACACATCGTCCCCGGTTACCTGCCCCGCGTTCATGGCTCCGGCCTGTTCCAGCGCGGTCAGACCCAGGCGCTTTCCGTCGCCACGCTCGGCATGCTCAACGAGTGGCAGCGTCTTGACACCATCGACCCGGCTGAGGGCAAGCGCTACATGCATCAGTACAATTTCCCGCCGTACTGCACCGGCGAAACGGGCCGTATGGGCGCCCCGAAGCGCCGCGAGGTCGGCCACGGCGCGCTGGCTGAGCGCGCCCTGCTTCCGGTGATCCCCTCCGAGGACGAGTTCCCTTACGCCATCCGCGTGGTTTCCGAGATCCTGGAGTCCAACGGCTCTTCTTCCATGGCTTCCACCTGCGGTTCCACGCTGGCCCTGATGGATGCGGGCGTGCCCATCAAGGCCCCGGTCTCCGGCATCGCCATGGGCCTTATCAAGGAAGGCGACGACATCGTCATCCTCTCCGACATCCAGGGCATCGAGG
>ERZ1026880.291-NODE-291-length-26411-cov-7.015025_pt1 | contig 26411 bp, 28 predicted proteins | sample MGYA00380170_ERZ1026880 | MGnify/ENA primary metagenome ERZ1026880 (study PRJEB33269, sample SAMEA4719806) | human gut metagenome | biome: human-associated habitat; feature: organic feature; material: feces | place: Cameroon | collected 2013-10 ...
CCCCACTCCCCGCGAACCCTTGTAGCTCCGTTCCGGGGAGCAAAATCTTCACATTTCCGCCGTCGGATTTCGCCCTCTCTGTCGCCCGGTAGCTCTTTCTCTTTGCTCCCCCCTCCCCGCAAACCCTTGCAGCTCCGTTCCGGGGAGCAAAATCTTCACATTCCCGCCGCCCGATTACCTCCTCCCAGGCGCTCGGCGGCGCCCTCTCTTTGCTCCCCACTCCCCGCGAACCCTTGTAGCTCCGTTCCGGGGAGCAAAATCTTCACATTCCCGCCGCCCGATTTCTCCCTCACGGCCGTCCGGCGGCTCTATGCTTCCAAAGGCGCTACCGCAAATCCCCGAAAAACCAAATTCAACCCCTTTCGATTGTATTTTTCCTGTACAAGTTTAAAAAGCGGCCATTTTAGTCCTCAAAACCGCCTTTTGGGTTTATTTCTATGCCGTATGAAATTCGCAAAAAAATTTTATTCTGCTATCCTTAGTATTAGGAAGGATGCGCTTGGCGCTTTGCACACTTGCGCCGAGCATGCGCGCCTCTTTCGCCAAGCGCTCCTCTCCTCAAACTTTGTACTTTATGAGAATATATAAAAGGAGGGCCGCCCGATGCTTACTCGAAATGTTTCCCTGATTGAGGGGCTTCTCAACGACGAGAAGAAACTGCTGCAGTTCTTGGACGGAAAATATCAGCAATATAAAGACTACAACGATTGCACGCTGGACGTTCGCTACGTCGGAAACAAACCCTACTATTCGTTTCACCGTACCGCTGAAACACCGCTTTACCTGGGTTCCGCCGACAATGTCTTTGTTCAGAATATCCAAAATTGCCGCACTTATCGGGATCTTTCTGCCATTTGTCGGGACAACGTTCAGGCAATCGAAGAACTTCTTTCTCAATATACGCCCATTACGCCGAACAATTTGGAGAAACTTCTGCCGAAGCACTATCTCCCGCCGCAATTCAGCCTCTCCCAGCTGCCCGCTTCTTTCAATCAAAAGTGGTATGATGAGATGCTAAAAATAAAGGATCTCATTCCGCCCACGTATCCGGAGGCTCTCAAAATCCCTACCAACGACGGAATCATGGTGCGAAGCCGCGTCGAAGCGATTATCTATAATTATTTTCTATCCCTGGGGATGACCCCTTTATACGAATTTCCACTTTCGTATGAAGGCAAATTGCTCCGTCCGGATTTCACGCTCCTGCACCCGCTCCGGCCATTTATCTACATCTGGGAGCATTTTGGCCGCATGTTTCACCCAACCGATGGGCTCCAATATCAGCAGAGTGCCCTCTACAAATTGAACATCTACAAGGAAATGGGATTCTACCCCGGCTGCAATCTGTTTTTCTCATTCGAAAATCCGGACGGCAGCATCGATACCGAGCATCTCATAAAAGAAATTTCGCAAATCTTCGGGAACCCGCCCACCGCACAAGCCCGACGGCTGGGAATTGATGCGACGGACTTTCTTGAGATGCAGAAAAACATTCTCCAATCCCAAAATGTGATATAATTGCATCGGCAGAACTCAAACGGTTCAGGAACCAAAAGAGATTCAGGAGGATATATATACATGGCAGACGGCAGATGGAGCATGACGGAAAAAGAATTGAACAACACGGCCACCGGCTTCCGGGGACGAGATCACGAGAAGCTTCCGAATTACAAGAAGCACCGGAAGGTGGATAACCGCGACGGGAATGCACCGAAAATTTGCGCATTCTGCGGATCCGAGAATTTGGAAGAGGGATTTGGCGGCTACGCACCGGGGTTTCAGTACAAAGGGGCGTTCTGCAACGATTGCGGCGGCTCCACGGATTTTGTTTTTCAGGATGACGAGCATCGCTTCTTCAAATAAGATATGATAATCCAAGTGTTGAAGGATAATCAAAAACAAAAGGAAAGCCGCAGAGGACGCCCGGGAATCCGAGCGGCCTCTGCGGCTTTTTCGTTCTTTGTTATCTTTCTTCCTATTCGTTGCGGCTTCCGTCGTAGAGGATGGTATCGCTTGTGACGCGCTTCGCGTCCTCTTCCTTCGGCGCAACACTTGGCGCCATATTTGGAGCTGCACTTGGAGCTGCATGGGAAACCACTTCCGGTTTCACGATTTCCGGCTTTGCCGCTTCCGGCTCATCCTCCTGGATGTTGGCGGTTTCGTCCGGAACGACGCGGTGCATCGGGGTTTCCTTGCGGATCTGAACCTCCGGCTTCTCCACCTTCTCCACCGGCTTCTTGTCCTTGCGGCGAATTGCCACGTCGATATCCGACGGCGCAAAAATATAAGTGGTGCGGTTGATTTTCAGGGAACGACCGTCAATGGCGCGAGTCGCACCGGTGAGGAAGTCAACGATGCGGCGGGAGAATTCCTCCTCCAGCTTCTCGGTGTTGATGATTACCACCAGGCCGTGACGAATGCATTCCACCAGCGCATTACATTCTTCCATGCGCATCGGCTCCACCACGATAACCCGGCCTCTGCCGGCTTCCGAAGAACCGCTGGTTCGAACCAGCTCATCCAGCGTATTCGGAATCGGACGGTCCTCGTCCTCCATTGCAAAACCCTTCTTGATTGAATCCAAAAAACCCATTTTTTTATCTCCTAACTCGTCATAATAGTTTGCATTTTCTTTGCTCTAAGTATACCATAACCCGTTCGCCGGTACTACCAAATCCGAACAGGATTACTAATTTTCCTTTACTCTTCACCATCCGATGACACTCTCACCACGCGAATGCAAAGGCCCTTGTACAGGTTAATCAGCGACAGGCTCAGCAGCACCGCCGCCAAAATATCCGTGAACCAGTTCATTCCCGCAAGAATGCGCACCACCAGGCTCAGGCCAATCAACACCAACCCGGCCGTCTCCAGTTTTGCCAGAAGTTCCTTGTACTCCCGGAACAGCCGGTGCCACTCCATCATCGCCGTGCCGAACACCACGAGACAAAACACCGTCGTCATAGATGGAAAGGAATTGGACGGATGGGTCTCCCCGCGGAAGAACGCCGGCCCGCAGTTCACCGTGAACACGTTAAAGAAAAAAGCAAACGGAATCATCAGCGCGTACACCGGAAACAAGCACGCAATCCCCCGCAGCGACCGCAAGGTTCTTTTTTTGATGAGCACGCCCACCGCCAATAAAACAAAGGACGCCGCCACCACCAGCGCCACCCAGCCCAGCAGCTGCGTAAACGCATAGATCCACGGATGGGACCGGGTGATAAAATGCACCGCCCCGTTCAGGTGGGACAGCCCCACGTTCGTCCCGTCGGCCCCGATGGCCCGCACATCCAATCTCAGAAGCAGCAGAAGCAGAAAGAATGCTCCCATATAAATTCCCGCATTTCGGTACGCCTGTTGTTTCCGATTCATCGTCTCTCCTTACTTCATGTACCACATCGTCAAAAGCGGCATGCTTACGATGCACACCACCGTCGTCATGGCGTTAATCGCCGCCGCATATCGCTCGTCCCGGTCGTTAATCTGCGCCAGCTGTGTAATCAGCGTTGCCGAAGGCGCCATGATGGCGAACAGGGTCACCAATAAAATCATCTCTCCGTCTTCCGCCAGCGTCCGAATCGGCGTACATTTGAATATCACCGCCGCGCCCAACGGCAGAATCACCATTTTCAGAGCCACCACCAGGTGCACCCGGACGTTTTGGAAAATATTTTTCCAGTCTACATTATATAAAAGCATTCCGATTACAATCATACTGATCGGTCCCAAAGCGGCCGAGAATCCTCCCAGGGTGTCCAGCGCCAACTTTGGCAGATGAATTTGCCCGAAAAACATGATGATACCCACCACCACGGTGATGAGGTTGATGTTCAGAAAGACTTTCTTCCAGTTCATGTCCCGGCTGCCCTTCATCATGGACGTACAGTGGGTCCAGATAAAAATACCCTGTACGCAGGAATAGGCGCTGGCGTAAATCATGTAGTGATCCCCCAGAACGCCGGCCACCAACGGAAGAATCAGGTTCGCGCTGTTCGGGTACATAATCGATGCTTTTTCCGTGGCATCCAAGTGGCAAATTCCGCTGATACCGTAAGTCACCGCCATGAGAACCAGCTGCGCGGTGACGGCCGCCCCCATGGCCAGCATGAATCCGTCCCGCAGTTCCGGCGTGTACTCCGCCTGATAGGATTTTAGAATGGCGCAGGGAAGCAGCACGTAGATGCACAGCAGCGACAGCACCTTACTGTCCTCGCCTTTCAGGATTCCCAGTTTTACCATCATAAAGCCGGCCGCCATATAGATAAAGAAAATCGTCAATTGTTTCAGTAATAATGTTGTGACCATTTTGCCCTTTGTAATCTCCTTTTATTCCTTAATACCCAGTTTAACTTTTATTGTACCACTTATGGACCGGGAGATTAACCCTAAATTCCTATTGTCGGAAAATCTATGCAGAAAAATTGACTCAAAATACCTTTTTTGCCCGAATTTCACAGTATAGGCACTTGAAACCATATTGATTTTAGGGTATTATTGATAAAGCTATTGAGATGGTTCACTTCGGAACCTCCAAAATATTAAGATTACTAAGGAGAATTGATATGAACAAGGCAGAACTGATTGCACAGATGGCAGCTAAGGCTGGACTTTCCAAGGCAGATGCTGAGAAGGCGCTGAACGCATTTACTGAAACCGTTGGTGAAACTCTTGCTTCCAAGGAGAAGGTTTCCCTGGTTGGATTCGGAACTTTCGAAGCAAAGAACAGAGCCGCTAGAGAAGGCAGAAACCCTCAGACCGGCGAGACTGTTCAGATTCCGGCTTCTGTAGCTCCTACTTTCAAGGCAGGAAAGGCTCTGAAAGACAAGGTAAACGCTTAGTTTTGGATAGGCAATAAACTTAAAGTTTATAAAGAGGAAAACTTGAAAACGAGTTTTCCTCTTTTTGCTTTTTTGTAAGTTTTGAGGATTATTTTAGACACGGAGGGACTGCAGAACAAACCGAAGTAAAGGGGTTGGAATTAGATTAATCCGCAGATAAAAACAAAATCGATTAGCAAAGCATCTCCGCGGAGGTGCTTTTTTAAGTGGTTGACGGAGTTTTTAACGGCCGCCGCTTTTTGGCCTTCCGGGCGCCCGGCGGCCTCCTCTCTTTGCTCCCCACTCCCCGCGAACCCTTGTGGCTCCGTTCCGGGGAGCAAAATCTTCACATTCCCACCCCCGCAGTAGGGGCAGGTTTTTCCGTGGGCGCCGTCCACAAAAATATCCGGTTCGCCGGTCTGGTAGGTCAGCTTGTTGGCCATAGCGCTGCCGTCGGGTCAATAGATTTCGTTATTTTTTTGATAAAATTCCCCCGGAATTCTGTGGCTTTTCCGACTCATTTTGTACTATAACCCTTCAATCATGCATTCCATAACCTATGATGTATAGCAATTTCAAGGGTTTCCGCTTGTTTGCAGACATTTTTTAATGTATATTCATATTACAAAATGTAAATATTTTAACACAGTATTCGAGCTATGGAGGAATTAATATGAAAATCTTAGGCGTATCCTTGGGAACCAAAAACGGAAATAACGACACCATGTGCCGCGTGGCTCTGGAAGAAGCTCAGAAGATGGGTGCTGAAATTGAATTTATTCACCTGTTTGACTGGGACATCCAGACTTGCTCCGGCTGCGTTGCATGTTCCAGAGGTCTGGTAACCGGCAAGGGCATGGTATGCACCCGCAAGGATGATTTTGCAGCACTGTATGAGAAGATGGTTGAGGCAGACGGTCTCCTGTTCGTAGACCCGATTTACGAATCCGGCGCATCCGGTCTCTTCCACATTATCACCGACCGTATGGGTCCGGGACACGATACCGGTCTGCTCTTCGGTGCAAATATGCAGATGAAGGAAGCCGGCAAAGAAGGTCTTCCGGACAGACTCTTCCGGCAGAAGGCATGCTCTTTCGTAGGCATCGGCGGATCCGACTGGGCCGTTCGTGTTGAGACCGACCACGCAATGCTGGCAATGAGCCCAGGCTGGAAGGTTATCGACAACGACTTCTTCTCCTGGTCCAAGGACGTAATCATGCAGGATGACAAGGTAGAGCGCATGAAGGAAATCGGCCGCAACCTGGTGGAGGCAGCACAGCAGATTATCGAAGACAATGCAAACTGCCACGAATTCCCAATCGCAGAGCTGACCGAGAAGTCCTACTGGAAGGGTAAGGAAGGTGCATGTCCGCACTGCCAGGGCAATGCGTTCTACATCTATCCGGGTACCACAACCGCAGAGTGCGAGCTGTGCGGCCTGCAGGGTACTCTGAAAATCAAGGATGGCGCGTTCAAGCTGGAGTTCGACCCGGCTACCGAATGGCACGCTCACGATACCATCTCCGGCAAGAAAGCCCACGGCGACGATATCTTTGAGAACGAGGGCCGTCTGATGAACCTGTACAAGGATCCGGAGTTCAAGGCTCGTAAAGCACACTACACCGCAGTATGCGAACCGACCCCATCCCCATCCAAGAACAACTAAGCAAACACCTACCTATAACACACATACCTTTCGAGAAAGGATGCTGCTTCGGCGGCATCCTTTTTCTTCGTTCTATTCTAAAAATAATTTCGGGTTTTTCTTGTCTAACGGGGTGTCCGAGGTATAGAATACAAGAATTATAATTATATATACTCTTGAAAAAGGAAGTCTTATAAATGAAAAAAGAAAGCCGAAATCAGGCTCAACTGAAAGAAAACGAAGCCATCGCCATGCGGGTGTCCGCCCGCAGCATGGCACTGAATATCGTTCTGACCGCATTCAAGCTGGTTGCGGGAATCGTCGCCCACTCCGGCGCCATGATTTCCGATGCCATCCATTCTGCGTCGGACGTCATCAGCACCATCATCGTCATGATCGGCGTCAAGATGGCGGGCAAAGCCCCGGATCGGAATCACCCCTACGGGCATGACCGCTTCGAATGCGTGGCTTCCATCGTGCTGTCCGTCATGCTGGGACTCACCGGCGCCGCGATTGGCATTGAGGGTCTTCGGAACATCGTGGGCAGCAGCTACCTGCACCTCACCGTTCCTGGCAAACTGGCCCTGGCTGCGGCCGTCATCTCCATCGTCACCAAAGAAGGCATGTTCTGGTACACCCGAATCAACGCCAAAAAAATCCGCTCCTCCGCTCTCATGGCCGATGCCTGGCACCACCGCTCCGACGCCCTGTCCTCGGTGGGAAGTTTCGTGGGTATCCTGGGCGCCCGCCTGGGTTTTCCAATCATGGACCCTCTGGCCAGCGTCATCATCAGCTTCTTTATCCTAAAAGCAGCGTTCGATATCTTCCTGGACGCAATCTCCAAAATGACCGATCATGCCTGCAGCGATCCGGTGGTCAACGCCCTCCGGAAAACCATCCTCGCCGTTCCCGGTGTGGAAGGCATCGACGTTCTTCGGACACGGGATTTCGGTTCCATGATCTACGTGGATGTGGAAATCCAGGCGGAAGGTTCCCTGACCCTGTATGAAGCCCACGATATCGCTCAGCAGGTACACGACGATATCGAACAGGATTTCCCAAATGTAAAACACTGCATGGTTCACGTGAACCCGGCGTAAAAATTAAATAAGAAGGATAGCAAAAGCGGGCCGCCAATGCCGGTCCGCTTTTGCTTTCTCTCAATTCAACCTTCCAACTGGGCTCTCGATTTTTCTGCGCACCCGGCGGCCTTCTCTCTTTGCTCCCCGACCCCCGCTAGGCCTTGTACCTCCGTTCCGGGAAGCAAAATCTTCACATTCCCGCCGCCGGATTTCGCCCCTCCGCACTCCCGGCGGTCTCCTCTCTTTGCTCCCCGACCCCCGCTAGGCCTTGTCCCTTCGTTTCGGGGAGCAAAATCTTCACATTCCCGCCGGCCGCGCCCGCCCAGACATGCCGGCGGCTCCCCTCCCCACAACAAAAGAAAAGCACCGGGCAGCGCAATCGCTGCTCGGTGCTTTTCTCTCTTCATTTTCAATTATCCCTATTCCGCTACTTCCACCAGCTCAATCTTGAAGTTCAACTCCTGGCCGGCCAGCTCGTGGTTGGCATCGAAGGTGATGGTCGTCTCGTCCTTCGCTGCGATTACTGCCGGGAACGGCTGTCCGAACGCATTCTGCAGGAACACCTTGTCACCGGTATTGAACTGCTCGCAGCCCGGCATCTGGCTCTGCTCCACGGTGAAAATCGCCTGTTCCGTTCTCTCGCCGTATGCTTCTTCCGGCGCCAGGTGAACATTCACCACGTCTCCCGGATTCATTTCCACAACCGCTTTATCGAAGCCCGGAATCATCATGCCCACGCCGCACACGAATTCCAGCGGTTCCCCTCTGTCATAGGAGGAATCGAACTTCGTGCCGTCATTCAGGGTTCCGTCGTAATGTGTTTTTACCTTCTTGCCGGCGTTCTTTCCCGGGAAAAGAATCTGCAGCTCCTGGCTTCCACAGCCGCCGCAAGAACTTCCGCAGCCACCGCCGCAGTGTCCGCAGCCGCCCTCTTCATCGTGGCCGTGCTCGTGATCGTGGTGATCGCAGTTCACGCCCGCAGACTCCAGTTTTCCCGCCAGATAATCTACCACTGCCTGATCCGCATCGCCGGTCACACCGGAGCACACTTCGATTCCGGCCTCTGCCAGCGCCGCCTGCGCACCGCTCCCCATGCCGCCGCAAAGCAGCACGTCAATGTCGTGATTCTTCAGCACGCCTGCCAGTGCCTCGTGTCCGGCACCGTCGGTACCCATCACTTCACCGGCACCCACTTCGCCGTCTTCCACCTGATATACCTTGAACGCTTCGGAATGTCCAAAATGCTGGAATACGGTTCCGTTATCCTTATCGTATGTTACTGCAATTTTCATGTACCATTACCTTCCTTTTCCTAAAAATACAATTCATCATATCATCCGCTTTCGTACCGTTTCCGTACTCGTTTCATTATACAGGATTCCGGCCGGCGGCTCAATGACTATCTTCCCATTCGGTTATTCGCAGCTTGACGCGCCAATTCTCCCCGAATCTGCTCAATCAGGGTGATGTCCGCCGGCAGCCAGTCCACGCTGTCCAGCGTCTCCTTGGTCAGCCATTTTGCATCCTCCGCTTCTTTCAGCACCGGGTCCCCAGACAGGATTTCGCACCAGAAACAGTCCATGCTCAGATGGAACGTCGGATAATCGTATTCGATCCGATCAATCAGTTTTCCCACAGAAATCTCGGTATCCAACTCTTCCCGAATTTCCCGCACCAAAGCCTCTTCCGCTGTTTCGCCCGGCTCAATTTTTCCGCCGGGAAATTCCCAGCCATCCTTAAAATCTCCATATCCCCGCTGAGTCGCGAACACCCGCTCGCCGTCCCGGATTACCGCTGCCACAACGGATATTGTTTTTTTATTCATGATTCCTCCTTTACACCGTTTCCTCTACGATGTACTCATAGATATCGTCCCGCACCGGCCGATCCAACCGATAGTTGATTTCAAACGCATCGCGTTTGGACTGCGCCATCTGAATCGGCTGCGGTTCGCCCTCTGCATAGATCTCGCCCAAGAAGTAGAACTCCTTCGCCTCGTTATCATTTTTGTCTTTCCGAATAAAAAGAAAAATACGATTGTCTTGGTCTTCCGCGCCTGTTTCGCAATCTGTTCCCGGTGCACCACAAAGAGGGCTTTCCCCGGCGCCGCATCTCGCATCGCGAATGCGGCGCCGTAGGTTTTTCCGGTACCGGTGGATGTCAAGCCATTGACAGTGGTTTTTATTCAATTATTCTTCTATCTCCCAGTGACCGCTGTAGCCGCTACCGACATACTTTATGTTGTTCATTTTCTTTATATGTCTTTTTATAGTTTTGGCACTAACCCCTTTAAACGCTGCCATTTGTTCCGTTGAAATTGACGAATCTTTAATTATAAGTGCTATTATCCTCTCATCGATTGTACCATCTTGAGGGTCACCTTGGGGGACACCTTGAGGGACATCATAATCCAGGTTCGGCATAATAGCGACAAAGCCTGCTCTGTCAGAGCGAAAATATGACTTTTTATCCTCTGTATAATACTCATACGCATCAATAATCTTCCCAAATCCGCTACCTTTTCGTTCCATGTATCCAAGCCTTTCGAATATGTCCGCAAGCAGAGGATTTCTTCTCTGGAGTTTGGAGTCTTTCTCCGCATCTTTCTACAGTTACGTTTTATAAATTCTTCTCCGTTCTCAAGCAGATAGATAAGCGCTGAACAAAATACAATATGCCATCATATTGTTTGTCCCAATTTTGAATAATGTATTTCATGTATCATTCTCCATTCTTTGAAAAGGTTCATTCGTCAATCCTAAAAATCAATCTCATATTCGAAGAATCTTCTCGCCTCTTTTTTGGCTTCACTTGTCACAGTGGCATCACCAGAAATCTTTATAGCCTTAAGTGCAGCATCTATCTTAATGGCATCCTTTTCTTTGATACCAGATGAATTACTCAGATTTAATGTGTATTTCTGATGAGATAGCGGTGCCTTCTCGTCCATTCGCATAGCAACCAATGCCTGAATACTTGGATCTCTTTGAAGATATTTAAGTGCTGGTTCAACCGGCTCATGTCCCGGGAATGTAGCTTCTGCAGCGATTTCAACTGTAGAAACATCATTCGCTGCCATATCATGCTCCGCATTAGCACTTCCACCATCTTTAAGCGCTTTTACGTTCGCCTTAGCTTTCACGTTTTTTTTCGAAAAAGACGTCCTGCATTCTTTATATGTAACCTTAAAGTGTTTGGCACCTAAATCCTGCGCTATTTTCTGAAGCTCGCTTACTCGAGCTACCTTCAAAAAACTGAAATAATCATCTAATGCAATATATCGATTGCTATCACTTGGATCAACATAATAGATTTCGCTGTTTTTATCTGGGTAGAAAGATAATCCAAATGCATCTACTTTATCAGAAAACAGATTCACTACTCTTAATTCTTTCTGTGGTGAAATAAATCCTATAGATCCCTGACACACTTCACTTTCAGCTCTCTTTTTATCTATATCGGTAATTCTAATCAACTTAGATATAAAGAAATCGGCTCCGTCCAAGTCTTCTACAAAAATTGGTTGCAAAAGCTTTCTCTCCATCTCTCGATTTCTTTCTTCGATATTATCCTTTAATGCAGATGCCGTCTTTTTGGCAACATCTCCTATAGCATCAGCAACAATGGCAACATCCTTTACATTAAGTTCCCCGTCGTCATTCTGATCTATTGAATTTACAACCTTCGCTTTCGTTTCCCCCAAAAATCCGGTCGCTTTTTCAGCTCCTGCATGTATCCCTTTAAAATCCAACTTTTTCTTATCCATATCAATTCCTACTCCATATTCGACGCGATTATAAATCGTTTGATGCTTCTTCAAAGACAGTATCCCAAATAGTTTCTTCAACCACTTTAATGCAAGTATCTAGGACTTTTAAAATATCTTTTCCATGAAAGAACTCACTATCACAGAATATAATTTCGTTAACGCAATATCCGGTTTTCCTGGAAGGTTCTTCACATTTTTCCTATATCTATATCCCCGTTTCCAGAGCTCTTTTCTCAGTTTTAGCTCAATAGAAGTATCTTTGCTTCTAATTTGTTGCATATTTCTCTTTCGTTGTTCCGGCGTTAAATTATCCAATGATATTCCGCTCCTTACCTCTGAAAAATCACATCATTGTGATACTCAATAAATTTTAAATTCGGAAGGAACTTATCCGGTTTTCTTATTTGCATATGATTGTACTTCATCAACCAATCTTTAGTGTCCGAATCCATTTCAGTGTTTTCCAATTTTGTTGAAAGAATAACCTCGTACTTTTTATTTATGGTTATCAACCCTTTATCAAAGGCTTTATCGTGAAGCGGATTTAAGCACAAGCCGTTTTGCGGATTTGTTCGTTCGGTCTTCTCGTCACTAACACTCCATGGTTTAATGTGACTGGCAATCAGCAACGAGGGTTCTTTTAGTCCCGTTATGCAGCACTTATTCTCGTAGGAGTTCAGTATTGCCATCCTAAAGAAATACTGGCCAACTCTTTGTTTCATCCGTGCTTCTCTGTATTTTCCGGCCGGCATGTCTGCGAATTCGGATTCTATTCCCAGCATTTTCTCTACAGTCATTCCATTCTTTTCCGCTAAGATTCTCTCCGCTTCCAGAGACAACGCCTCCCAGTTTCCTGCGAACTCTGCAAAAACCACAGCATCCAATTTACTGCCATGCGCCATGCCGGAAAGATTTTGCTTCTGGATTTCCGGATCGTAATGCGCTAAATTTGCCATCTTCAATCCAACCGAACTTGGAGTTCGACCAAGAAGATTAGCAAGATTTATGATGTCCTTATTTGTTTTTGCTATCTTCGCAAAAGGCATCCGGCAATACAGTTCAAACGCAAGTATCGTTTCCTCGCGGGACCACTTTTTGCCATTTCTGTCTTGTCTATTCATTTTCAATTATCGCATCCAGCAGCTTACCCATGCGCGTAATCATCGGAACAACCAGTGCATTACCCATACAGAAGTATCTCATTCGCTTTGGCATTTCGACAACTTCACCTTCTACAAGGCAGTTCTTCGTCCAGTCATCATCAAACCCTTGAAGTCTTTCTGCTTCAATTTCGGTGAGCAGACGCAATCTTCCAGTTGCCGGATCTGCTACCACATGAGTGCTTCGATTCTTAGTGCTTTCACTGGTGAGCATCGTTCTGCCCGGTCTGTCAAGGGGATCTGGGAAAGCAATCGGGCCCTCTGAGAAAACGTAGCTATGTCCGTCCTTGGAAGTTCTCGGAATTTTCTTGGCACCCTTCATGTAAGTCCATGCTTCCATATCTTTCTGACTGATATAGTAGCTTTCGTCAACACCACTCTCGACAACTTCATTCAAAAGAATCGGTTCCATTTCTACCGGAATCATCTTCATTGTGGTAATCTGCCCGTCCATCATATAACCGGCATCCAAAAACCCGAATTTGAAATTCTGAGTCATTTCCAAAAGGTCATTATCACTGTCCACCGTTCCAACGGTAAGCATGGTATCCACATCTGCATCCGCTACGTCGGTAAATTCAAAACTTCCAGTATTGATATCTTTATACCCACTGATTGGGAACGCCTCTGCCATCAGCCCCTTTTCAGTAATAATGTCATTTGGCTCTATTCCATCCATTCGCTTTGCATACTCCGTTTTTTCGTTGTAAGCAAAGATGAAAGTTCTTCTTCTCCGCTGGGCCGCTCCATACTCTGCAGCATTTACAACTCTCCATTCCACCCGATAACCCAGTTGTGCAAAAGAGGCTAAAATTATTCCAAAGTCTCTGCCCCTCTGGGATGCCGGAGACTTCAGCAGTCTGTCCACATTCTCCAACAATACAAACGGTGGTCTTTTTGCAATCAGAATATCTCTAATCTGCCACCACAATACACCTTTTTTTCCTTCAATTCCTTTTGAAGAAGATAGTGAATGTGCAACGCTGTAGTCCTGACACGGAAATCCTCCCGTAAGTAGCGTATGGTCCGGGATATTTCTTTTATCCACCTCAGACACATCGATTCCTGTGGTGGATTCGCCGGCAAGGTCTTTCACATCCCCAAAGTGATACACATAGCAATCGTGTGCCCATTGCTTCTTCTTCCCGGGTTCCCATTGGGAAAACCAGCTTGTCGTCCATCCGCTGTTAAGGCGTTCCATTCCAACGCGGAATCCGCCCACTCCGGCGAACAGTTCTACCATTGTTTTTTCCATTAAGTCCTCCTTTGACTGCCTATGCAGTCAGCTCACTTATATTTTTAAGGCCGATAATGTTAGCACCGACGAATGTCGGATCAGTGACCTTATAAACTTATTTATAATCCATTCTCAAATCGCTCACGAGTTGGCTATCGATATAAGAACGGTTTAGCCAATATGCCTGCTTTGTCATTCTGGTTCCATCCGGCAGCAAATCAGAATCGGCAATTGAACCGCTTCCGATTGTCCTTCCATCCGGAAATTCGTAGTACGCCTTTTGCGCATGTGGTCGGATGTGGAAAATCCCATTGTCGCTCATTCCCGGAAGATTGTTTTCCACAACGACTTTCGAACCTTTTTCTTTTACATTAAAATCAATTCCTTCGCGCACGATTTTCTTTGTTCGAATCCAAACATCTCTTACGATTTCGATATCGTCATCCGGCATACCCCACAGCTGGCTTCCCTTGAAAACGCTGCCTCGTTCATCTTCCCAGAAAACGACAAACAAGTATTTTCTGTCGTTCAGCATCTTGTACAATGCAGAATTCTCCCAACCTGCAGGGTTGCCGTCTTCGTCCAGAATTTCATCGTCCATCTTTTCGTTGTCGAACTCGGTAAAATCAATATCGTCCAGCCGAAATTGCTGATTTTTCCCTTTCTGTTTTCGGTATTTCAATATCTTTACCAGAATTCCCGCTTTGTCAAATTCCTCAACCCGGTTATTCTTTACGCCTAACATGTTGTAAATCAAAGTTGCTTCATAGCTCTTATTGTTCTTGTTCATTTCAACTTTGATTTTATTCGCTATTTCGTCTTCATACATTCCAACGTACTGAGAGAGCCTATCTTGGAGAATTTCCGCAAAACTCTTTTCTTTCAATTCATCGGAAGATGCAAGGGACTCTTCGTACGTTGCTTTTCCCGGGACAATATAATTGTTCAGGACGTATGTCATATACGAGTTCTTCAGACAAAAGGCTCGCTTTTTTGCCTTAATCTCTTTGTTGTAGTACTGCGGAACTAAGCTCTTTGCCGCCGTTGAGCCCTTGGTACATGCGCCCAAGTACATAGTGTCGGATTCCGAAAGTTCATGCGCTTTTCCTGCTTTTATCTTCTCCGTAATCACCTTGTAATCATTGAGAATGATATCCATGTCCTTTTCCGGCAACCGAAATAGCTGTGCAAAATCAATGCGATAATCCATATTGCTTGGGAGCGTTTTATCTCTCAAATAATAGATGAGCAGCATGAGCTTGCATTTTTCCCACACATGGGACTGAAAGAAATCCGGTTCCACTTCATTCTCATAACTAATCATTGTAAGCACCAGTCGCTCACCCGCACTGAGTTTTCCGCTCTTCTTCACCTCATACGGAGTTACTTTGAGCTCTACTCCCGCCTCCGGAAAATCCGCCTGTGAATCGCTGTTGGCCTTATATCCGAAAAACTTTTCCTCGATGAAATTGCCCAATCCGCCTTTGCGAGACTTGTCATCGTAAAGCATATCTTCTCGCACTTCACTGTGCAGATTCCACTCTTTCACATCGTTGAATGTGTGACCGATTAATTGTCTCGCATACTCTTCGATGCTCTTCGGATTCGCTCTATCATATTCGTATAAATATTCCATTCCAAAACTCCGTAAACCTATTCAAAAGAGCTGAAATGATTCCAGTTCTATGCAGTCATACACAGTTATTATAACATAATGAACATTTTTGAAAATGGAATTACCACGAAAAGACTCTAATTGGGAACTTATTGCTCTATTGACTTCCCCTCTTACATGCTATAGACTGGTAACTGAGAAATGGGTTTTGTTACTGAGTATGGTCTTCGGACCGGAAAGGGATGCTCGTTTCTTTTTTATTGTGAGTATATTTTCGTCCTCATGCCGAACAGCTTATAATCCCTTCCTCCAATTGACATCCCCCGCACGAATACAGCATACTACCCTTCGTTACCCGCCGGAATGCGAGATTTTCAAGGAATACAGGAGAATATTTTTCAATGGATATACAGGCAAAAAAAGCGCGGGAAATGATTCAAAAGGTTATACGATTCTCCACTCTGCAGATAGCTAATTTTTCTCATTGACATTTTTCTGATATATGATAGAATGCTTGCACAAGAAAAGCCAGTTTGTCCTCCGGTGTCCTTCGGGCCCGGGGGCTTTTTATATACAGGAGGTACTATGGCAAACAAATCATATAAATCGTATCGGCAACAACTAAATATTCTACGTTCAAGAGGCATGGTAATTGGTAAAGGTTCCCAGGGTTCTCGTGTAATGCACATACTTGCACGCGAAAGTTTAAAGACCAATTAAACTGTAACTTCCTCATTGCCCGCCGATGCACACAAAAAGACAGATTCCCACACCTTTCGTGTGGGAATCTGCTTTTAACAGGAAACTACTTATTCTTAATTAAGTCATATAGCGAAGCTTCATCTTTTTTCTGTTTGTGAACACGATGGTATTCTTTAATGCTCTCAACCAGAAAATCGGGATCTTCAAAATACAACTTAATAAAATCAGGCGACTTCACATTTTTTAATCCAAGTTTGCTTTTGCAATATTCGCTTGGCTTTTTGTATCCGGATTTACAGTACTCATCATATTGCTTCTTGCTGGCAATAATCAATATTTCAATTTCAGGAGCCGTAATTACGTTAATAACTTCTACCTGACAACGATACGCTTTGCTCAATTTAAATTCTTCTCTCCTTGAATCGATGACTCGAAGGATGAGTATTTTCTGTTCATATTCTCTTCTCAAGTATCGTCGTTGAAACTCTGCAACCTTCATTCGAGGAAGTACTTGTGCAATGCCATCAATGATTTATACTTAGGTGCGGTTCCGCCAAGAAAGTTGCTCTGATATACTTCACTCTTTTTCATATCATTTCTCTTTAGAAGCGAGTTCAGATTATCCACAACCAATCCGCATTTGCTTCTTGTAATAAACACCGAATCATTTCGGTCAAGCTCATCCAAAAGTTCCGGATAATGTGTAGAGAATATAATAATGGCTCCTTTCGGATTGGTTTTCTTGTTCGTAAATAATCTAAGCAACGCAGCAACCAGTTCTCTGTTAAAATGATTTTCAACCTCATCAACAATCAAGTATCCGCCATTTTTCAAAACTCTTGCAGCATCCGAAAACACTCTTACACCCTTCACAGTTCCGGAAGACAAATAAGCATTAAGATCTCCCGGATTATATAGCGTCAATTCGTTCTGCTCGTAGAATTTCAATCTGGTTATTACCTTATCATTTATCTTCTCGACGGTAATATACTCTATTGTTGGATCCAGTAAAGCAATTATTTCCGTTGGAACTGTCCCTCCTTGTGGTAAAAACAAATTAAAATTCGTAAACAACGCAAGATCTACAAACAGACTTTTATCCTGCATTTGCTTATTAACCGCAATCATAATGCTCACATCATCCGGCAAATACTCGTCGGTGTTTTTTCGAACTCTTTCCGGCGCCACATTGTCAAAATTCAAAAGATTTGACTTATTCACTCTGCCGGTAACCGGTTTTATCCGTAATTCCTCATCCAAAATTTGTATGCTACTGCTCCCATCCGGACCCTTTGTTCTAACAATCTCAGTCGTAAGATGAAAGATTCGTCCGTCAGCAAAAAAATCGACATCAAATACTGTTTGGATGTTCTCACCGAGTATTTGCGGAACAAATTCTGCAGACAACGGCGCCGCTCCCAACAACATGCTTGTAAAGGAAATCACCCTCAAGGCGGTGGTTTTTCCGGAAGCATTAATCCCTGCAAATGCCTCCACAGTATTTATGTAGATATTTCCAAACAAATTAAAAACCGAGTTCAAATGGTTCTTTTGAACTCTCTGCACCGCATAAAATGAAATATCAAATGGATTCTTATACAACGGAAGACCATCTACCTTTATTCTTAAAATCTTCATTAAATGCCTCCTCATAAAAACAGATATCACGTTGATATCACCACCTTTATGATATATTAGCATATATTTTTGCTATCTACAACGATTTTCTTGTTTTTTAGTTCGCATAACAATTCTCCACCAAAAAGACAGATTCCCACACCTTTCGTGTGGGAATCTGCCTTTTTGCACCTATGTTCTTGCACCTACACCTATGTTTTTGCACCTATAATCTCTATTTCTTCGTCTGGTTCTGCAGTACCCCCAGCAGGCCCCGGGTCAGGACAGTGGCCCCCACGGCCAGCAGCTCGGCTTCAATCCGATCCGCCCGGCGGCGGGCATCGGCTTCCGCTTTTTCCTGTTGGCGCTCCTTCTTGCGAAGGGCCTGATCTTCCAGTTTCTGTTGGCGGCGCCGCTCCTCGTCCTCCAGCTTTAAGAGGCGTTTTTTCGCCGCCTCTTCCTCCTTCAGGCGCTGCTTCTCTGCGGCCGCCTCTTCTTTTTCTCGGATTTTGCGGTCGGCCTCCTCTTCCGCGGCGGCTTCTGCTTTTACCGCCTCTGCCGTCAGCACCTTGTAGGCGGACTCGTTGTCCACGGAGTCGTCGTACTTCTCCATGCCGTCGTGCAGCATGGCTTTGGAGCGGAACATGGGATCCGGCGGCGCCATGGAGCTCTGGGGACAGATGATTTTCGTGCGCTCCACAATCGTCGGCACGCCCTCTTCATCCAGGAAGGAGGTCAGCGCTTCCCCCACGCCCAGCTCCAGGATGGCATCCTCCGTCTTGAATTCCGGATTGGCACGGAAAGTCTGAGCGGCGGTACGCACCGCCTTCAGTTCCGCCGGCGTGTAGGCGCGCAGGGCATGCTGCACCCGGTTGGAAAGCTGAGCCAGCACAGTATCCGGAATATCACTCGGGCTCTGGGTCACGAAATACACCCCCACGCCCCGGGAACGAATCAGCTTCACCGTCTGTTCGATTTTCTGCAGCAGCACCTTCGGCACATCTCGGAACAGTGTGTGAGCCTCATCGAAGAAAAATACCAGGCGCGGCTTGTCCAGGTCGCCGGATTCCGGCAGGCTTTCGAACAACTCCGACAGAAGCCACAGCAGGAAGGTGGCGTACAGCGTCGGATTCTGCACCAGTTTCACCGAGTCCAGCACGTTGATCATGCCCCGGCCCTCGGCATCGGTTCGGATCCAATCCTGAATATCCAGGGCCGGCTCTCCGAAGAACAGGTTGCCGCCCTGCTGCTCCAGAGGCAGCAGCGCCCGCAGAATGGCTGCCACCGACTGAGGCGTAATGTTTCCGTAGGTCATCATGTATTCCGAGCGGTGCTCGCTCACGTAGTTCAGCATGACTCGCAGATCCTTCAGGTCGGTCAGCAGAAGGCCCTTGTCATCGGCGATGCGGAACACGATATGAAGGATGCCTTCCTGCACATCTGTCAGACCCAGAATCCGGCTGAGAAGCTCCGGCCCCATCTCGCTGACGGTAACCCGGATGGGGTGTCCGCCCTCCTGATAAATATCCCAGAAGGTGGTAGGATATTCCCGATAGGAGAACGTTTCTCGAAGGCCGAAACGGTCGATGCGCTTCTCCATATCCTCCGTGCTCTGCCCCGGTGCACAGATGCCCGCCACATCTCCTTTTACATCGCACATGAACACCGGCACGCCTGCGTCGGAAAAGGATTCCGCCATCACCTTCATGGTGACCGTCTTGCCGGTACCGCTGGCGCCGGAAATCAGTCCGTGACGGTTGCACATTTTCAGCACCATTTCCACCCGCTTGTCCCCCGCCAGGCCCATATATATTCTTCCATTCTCGTACATAATGTCATCCTCCGCCTTTCGTCGATGCTTCTTTTCATCATTATACGTGCTCCCTCGAATCGGCGCAACAAAAAAGAGCAGCGCCCCGTATGAAGTCGCCGCTCGTTGTTTTTGCCGTATTCTACGCTTTCTTGTAGGTGCTGTAGGCCAGCATGGTGAGTATTGGGTAGATCTCCAGACGGCCCAGCAGCATGTCGATGCACATGACGATTTTCGAGAAATCGCCGTACGCCGAGAAGTTGGACATCGGTCCCACCGCATCGAAGCCCGGTCCGATATTGTTGAAGGTGGCCATTACCGCCGAGAAATTGGTGGTCATGGAGAATTCCTTCGGGTCCAGGGACACCAGCAGGAAACTGACGATAACGATGAACACGTACAGTGCCAGGTAAGCCTGAACGTGCTGAATGGTCTTCTCGCTGACCCGCTCTCCGTCAATCCGCACGGTCCGAATTTCCTCCGGATGGAATACGTTGTGGAGGTTTCGTCTGGCGGATTTGAATAAAATCAAAATTCGAGAAACCTTGATGCCGCCGCCGGTACTGCCGGCGCAGGCGCCCACGAACATCAGGCAGATCAGGATGGCCTGAGAGAAATCCGGCCACAGGTTGAAGTCCGCGGTGGAAAAACCCGTGGTAGTGATAATGGATGCCACCTGGAAGGCTGCATCCCGCACGTTCTTGCCCAGCGGATGCGTGCTTCCGGAACGCATCAGGTTGGCTGCGATACCGGCGATGCTGGCGAACACGATGAACAGATACAATCTCAGCTCTTCCCCTTTAACCGCCTCTTTGAAGCGCTTGTGGGCCATCATGTAGTACACGCTGAAGTTGATGCCGAACAGCAGCATGAACACCGTGGTAATCCACTGCGCCATCGGCGTGTAATCCGCACATCCGGAGTTCAGCACCGCAAAACCTCCGGTTCCGGCGGTTCCGAATGCGATGCAGAAGGAATCGAAAGGCTTCATTCCCGAAAGAAGAAGCAGCACGATGTTGATCACGGTGAGAACCACGTAGATTCGATACAGGGCCGTGGCCGTATCCCGCATTCTCGGGACCATTTTGTTCACGGAAGGTCCCGGCGATTCCGCCCGCAGAAGGTGAAGGGAATATCCCTCGCCTTTGTGAGCCGAAGGAATGATGGCCAGGAAGAACACCAGCACGCCCATTCCGCCAATCCAGTGGCTGAAGGACCGCCAGAAAAGCAATCCCTTGCCCAGGCCCTCCACATCCGACACCACCGACGCTCCCGTGGTGGTGAAACCGGAAATAATCTCGAACAGAGCGTCCACAAAACCCGGAATCCGTCCGGACAGGTAGAACGGAAGCGCGCCGACTATACTCAGGAGGATCCAGGCAAAAGCGGTTACCAGCATTCCCTCTTTGGCATAGAAATTCATTCGGCGCCGCACGGAGCCGGTATACATCAATAAGGACAGGGCGCCGGCGGCAGCCATTGCGCCGATGAATCCGATAACGGCCATCTGATCTCCCGTGTAGATGGCAACTCCCAGGGCCGGTGTCATGCACCCGATTTCGATGACGAGAATCCAGGAGCACACCCGCATCATTATCTTATAATTCATCCGTTTCTTCTTTATCCTCCTCAAAAATATCGTTCAGCTGTATAATCGGCATGGATCCGTTGGATACCACGATTACACGGTCTCCCGGCTGAAAGTAGCTGTTTCCGCCCGGGAACTCAATCTTCCGGTCCCGGGTAATGGTGGCCAGAAGAATGTTCTTTTTAAAATCAATATCCTTCAGCGGTTCATTGCAGTGCAGGGTGTCCTCGTTCACCTTGAACTCGTACGCCTGCGCTCTTCCGCCGGCGATGGAGTGCAGGGTCTCCGCTGCATCGGATCCGTTCTGCATGGCCCTCACGTATCGAAGAATAGTATTACCGCAAAGAATCTTCGGCGTGATGACGCTGCCCACCGGCATGTTGGCAATCAGGGAAATATTCTCTCCCCGGCCCAGCTTGGTGACCACCTTCGGCACGTTCAGCTCATTGGCGTACAGAGACGTAATGACGTTCAGTTCGTCCATTCCGGTCATGGAGATAAAAGCATCTGCTTTTTCAATGTGTTCCCGATCCAGCACCGACTCTTTGGAGGCATCCCCCTGAATGATGGTGGCGTCGTGGAGACGGTCTGCCAGGTACTCACAGCGGTCTCTCCGCTGCTCGATGATCTTCACGCCAATGCGGTCGTCCTCCAGCCGCTTTGCCAGGTAGTAGGTAATCCGTCCGCCGCCGGTGATGGTGACGTTCCGGATTCGCTTGGTGACGATGTTCAGGTTGTGCAGCAGTGTGGTGAGGTTGCTGGCGGAAGCGGTGACGTACACGTGATCTCCCTCCTGCAAAACAAATTCACCGGAAGGAATGATGACCTCGTCCCGGCGAGCCACAACGCATACCAGAATCTGGCATTTCACGATATCCGCAATCTTGTACAGCGGCTTGTCGCAAATCGGGCTGCCGGCGGTAACGTGCAGTTCCACCAGGTCTACCAGTCCATTGACGAATTCTTCCCGGCTCAGGAATCCCGGGTACCGAAGGAGACTGCTGATTTCGTGAGCGGTCTGAAATTCCGGATTGACGGTAAGGGACAGACCCAGCTGTTCCTCCAGCATATCCGTACTTTCCATGTATTCCGGAGAGCGAACCCGGGCGATGGTTGTGATGTCCGGATTCAATCCTTTTGCCGTAAGACAGGTGAGCAGATTGGTTTCATCTTCACCGGTAGCCGCAATCAGCAGATCCGTCTGCTCGATGTTGGCGGCGCGAAGGACGCTCACCGATGCACTGTTGCCCTCGATGGACATCACATCATACTGCTCCAAAGCCGCTTCCAAAGCGACAGAATCCTTATCGATTACCACCAGATCGTGCCCGTCTCTCGTGAGCTGATCCGCCAGAAGGTTTCCCACCTTACCGGTACCGGCAACAATAATCTTCATATTTATATATCCTCCTGAAATAAGTATTCTTTAGGCATACTGTAGATGATAACACAAAACCGTGCCGGTAGCGACAAAATTCTCGTAAAATCCTTATTTTTACTGAGTTTTTTCAGTTGAAATTCTATGCGATTTAATACATAATATATTATGTGTGAGCAATTTGACGCTCATTGTGATTTCATAACTAACAGGAGGACTTAATTATGGCTAAATATGATTGGGGAACATTCGGATTCCATATTCCGGAAATCATGCTTCCAAAGGAAGGCACCGACTACAGCAAGTGGGCAGTAGTTGCTTGTGACCAGTACACTTCGGAACCGGAATATTGGGAACAGGTAGAAGAAATCGTTGGGGATGCACCATCCACTCTTCGCCTGATGCTTCCGGAAATTTTCCTGGGAAAAGAAGCGGAAGCGGAGAAGTCCGCAGACATCCGCAAGACCATGGATCAGTATCTGGCAGACGGTACTCTCCGCACTCTGGATCCGGGCTGCATGCTCATCAAGAGAACCGCTGAGGGACGCACTCGTACCGGTCTGGTAATCGCTACGGATCTGGAAGCATATGACTTCAGCAAGGGATCCACTTCCCTGACCCGTGCAACCGAAGGCACCGTAATCGAAAGAATCCCACCTCGTCTGCGCATCCGTGAAGGTGCTCCGATTGAGATGCCGCACATCCTGATCCTGATCGACGATCCGGACAAGAGCGTTATCGAGCCGCTGGTGAACGCACCTCAGACTCCGGTATACGATACCGACCTGATGCTGGATGGCGGACACATCACCGGTTCCTTCATCGCAGAGAAGGATCTGGAAGGCGCAAAAGATGCCCTGTCCGTACTCTTCGACAAAGCCGTTGAGAAGTATGGCGAAGGCAACGTGATTTTCCAGGCAATGGGCGACGGAAACCACTCCCTGGCAACCGCAAAGACCATGTGGGAGAACCTGAAGAAGACCCTGACTCCGGAAGAAGCGGAGAATCATCCGGCTCGCTACGCGCTGTGCGAAATTGAAAATATCCACGATGAGGGCATCGTATTCGAGCCGATTCACCGTGTCATCTTCGCAAAGAAGGGCCAGTCCGGCATGGATCTGGTAAACGAGACCGTTGAACTGCTGCAGCAGGAGAACGGCGGTGCGCACCTGGCAGAAGACGGATATCAGGCAAAAGAAGGCGAGTTCGCAATCCCTTACGTTACCGACGAGCAGCGCGGAACCATCGTTGTAACCGATCCGGCCAACAAGCTGGAAGTAGGTGCACTCCAGAACGCACTGGACGTTATCGTTAAGGAAAGAGAGGATGCAGACATCGACTACATCCACGGTTCCAAAGCCGTAGAGTCCTTGTCCAAGGAAGCGGGCAACGCAGGTTTCTACCTCCCGGCAATGGATAAATTCATGCTCTTCCCGGCAGTTGCCGCAGACGGCGCGCTGCCAAGAAAGACCTTCTCCATGGGCGAAGCCAACGAGAAGAGATACTACATCGAGAGCAGATACATCGGAAAGTAATTTAGTAATTTCTTTGATGCAAGTTAAGAGGGCGGATAATCACGGGGACGTGATTATCCGTTTTTTAGTAGGATTGTGAGGGTTTGGGCGATGCTGCACAAGACGTTCTATTCTCATTATAGATATAAACTGGTAGGTTTCCCATATGCCTAGATTTTCAAAGCGAGTTCACGCTATTTCAAGCTTTGGGGTTGATTAGCGTGAACGAATTTTGTCCGATTTCGCGAAATTCTAATTTTTGCGCTTTCGAAATGTCAATGCGTTCACGCTGATTGGCCTTTTTTCGCAGAAAAGTGTGAACTGAGGATTGAGCTGCTTCAGGAAAAGAGCGATTTTGAACCTCTGGTTGAAAACGCATTCACGCTATTTGAAGCTTTGGGATCAATTAGCGTGAACTCGTCGGAAAATTCTAGGCATATTGAACTTTGTTTTTGTGCGCAAGTCTAATTTGTACTGTTCGCCCATAAAAAAACGCTATGAACCTCTCGTCCATAGCGTCTTTCCTGTTTCTCTACTTCTCTACCTCGAAATCCGCATCCACGGCTTCTTCAATCTCGCCCTCCGCATCCACGAAAGGACGTTCCGGCATTTCGGAAAACTCCGGCTCTGCCGCCTCTGCCTCCTGCGCCGCACGGAGCGCCGCTTCTTTTTCCAGCTGCTTCATCTTCTTCTCATACTCATCCGGATCGCCGTGCTCCGCAATCCATTCCGCATCCTTCTTGGACGTTCCGATGAACAGGAAGGCCGACGCCGCCATGCTGGCGCACATCACCAGGCTCAAGGTGCTCCATCCTCGGAAAATCCCAAATGTGCCCAGGGCCACCCAGAACACCATCACGATAGTGAAAAACTTCGGCTTATCTTCTCTATACAATCTTCTCATTCTCAACGCTCCTCGCTCTTCGTCTACTTCTGCGGTAGCTCCGCGCCGCACTCCATGCAATATTGGCTCCCCGGTGCGCACTGCACCCCGCACTCCGGACAGATAATCACATCCTCTGCCCGAACGGCATCCACAATTCGCACTTCCTGACCGTCCTTCAGCTTTTCCATCAGCCGTTCCGCATACCGGTTCAGCTTCTTGTTCTGAGGGCTCATCTCCAACTTCGGATAATCCTTCTTGATGGCATCCCGCACCTTCTCGTATTTTTCTTTTGCGGCAAAAATAAGTGTCTCAATGCCGTAAGCGCCCGGCCGGTCCACCAGGAATGTCAGGTTGCGCACGTCATCGCAATACAGGCAAGCTCGAACGCCCGAGTCCATGACCAAAACCCCGTGATCCAGGATACGCCGGTCTTTTCCCAGAAAAATCAGACCCTTCTCTCCCGGAATCACTTCCTCCAGCACCTGCGGCTTCCGGTTAATCAGCAAAAAATTACTTTTTGTCATAAATATAAGTTCCTCTCGATTTCCGGCGGGATTCGTTTTCGGGAAGTCCCGCAACGGGCTGATTTTACCACTTGCAGGGGCATGCTGTCAAACTTTTGAGGAGAAAAGTCCCTGCAGAATACCGGAATCGATTGGGGGTTGTTATTTCTTTTTACCCTCGATATAATTTAGAGGAAGCGAGGCACTGTGAATTGTTCGATGGCCTCGCTGCAAACGGTATCAATTCAATGGAGAGAGGAATATATCATGGATTTTCTGATTGTTGTAGATATGCAAAATGATTTTGTGGACGGCGCGCTGGGTACCAAGGAGGCGGAAGCCATCGTGCCGGCGGTGGCGGAAACCATTCGAAACTGGAACGGACCGGTCATCTGCACCCGGGACACGCACCAGAAGTTCTACCTTCATACCCAGGAAGGAGAACATCTTCCTGTAATTCACTGCGTGGAGGGCACCGAAGGTTGGGAGCTGAACCCGGTCATCGCGGAAGCCGCCGATGTGCCGGACACCGTGATGGAGCTGAACAAACCATCTTTCGGTTCCCTGGAACTGCCAAAATGCATCCAGCTCCTGGAGGACGATGAGGATCCGATTTCTTCCATCACCCTAGTAGGTCTGTGCACGGATATCTGTGTGATTTCCAACGCCATGATTCTCAAAGCAGCCTTCCCGGAAACCCCAATCCGGGTCCTGGAAAAATGCTGTGCCGGCGTCACCCCGGAGCAGCACCGGAATGCACTGAACGCCATGAAAGTCTGCCAGATTGAGGTGGAATAGTGCCGACCCTCCGGGGAATATTGGCGACCCTCCGGGGAATATGAGAGAAAGAGAAGGAAAATGCCATGGAACGGTTGGCATTTTCCTTTTTTCTTTTTGGGGACGGCAGTCGCCGGCGCCCGGACCGCCTTTTCTCCTTCTTCCGGCCCGGTGGTTTGCGTACGAAAACCGAATTCATTGGCTTTGCGGGCAGTCGTACGCAAACCCTGCAGGCGCCCGGGCCACCTTTTCCGCTCTTTCCGGTGCCCCGGTTTGCGTACGAAAACCGAATTCATTGGCTTTGCGGG
>ERZ1026880.297-NODE-297-length-26247-cov-3.782644_pt1 | contig 26247 bp, 22 predicted proteins | sample MGYA00380170_ERZ1026880 | MGnify/ENA primary metagenome ERZ1026880 (study PRJEB33269, sample SAMEA4719806) | human gut metagenome | biome: human-associated habitat; feature: organic feature; material: feces | place: Cameroon | collected 2013-10 ...
CTTTGTTAGTATACTAAATCCGCCCCCATTTGTCAAGCACTTTTTGCAATTTTCCCGCACTTTTTTCTTTTTCCCCTCCCCGCTTGTCTTTTGCGGCATTTTCCGGTATAGTAGTGAACAAGTACAATCTCAGAAGGGAGGTTCCTTATCCAATGACACGACAGGCTTACTTACAGCTGGTGCTGCGAATGCCCTCTGGGCTATGTTCTGATTCTTTCGCTGTCTGTCCCTATCCTGCTGCCTATTATAATATAAGGAGGCTCTCCCATGCCCATCAAAATTCCTGACTCTCTCCCCGCCCGCGCCATCCTGGAGGACGAGAACATCTTCGTTATGACCGAGCATCGCGCCATCTTACAGGACATCCGTCCGCTGGAGCTGCTCATCCTCAACCTCATGCCCACCAAGATCGTCACCGAGACCCAGCTCATGCGCAAGCTCTCCAACTCCCCCCTCCAGGTGCAGGTGGAACTGTTGCAGACCGCCAGCTACGTCCCCCAGCACATCGACCAGGATCATCTGAGCGCCTTCTACCGCACCTTTGACCAGGTGAAAGATCGCACCTATGACGGCATGATCATCACCGGCGCCCCTGTCGAAAACCTGGACTTCTGCGATGTGGAATACTGGGACGAGCTGTGTCAGATCATGGAGTGGAGCAAGGAACACGTCCACGCCACCCTCCACATCTGCTGGGGCGCTCAGGCAGGGCTGTACTACCACTACGGCATTCAGAAACACACTCTGCCCCAAAAATTGTTCGGCGTGTTTCCCCACAAGGTCGTCCGTTCCCGCTCCCCCTGGTTTCGGGGCTTTGATGATGTGTTTTACGTCCCCCACTCCCGTTACACTACGGTGAATGAAGCAGACATCCGCGCCATCCCTGATCTGCAACTTCTGGCCACCTCACCAGAGGCCGGCGTGTTTGCCGTAAAGAGCGAGGATAACCGGCGGTTCTTTATCATGGGACATCCGGAGTATGATCCGGAAACGCTGAATCTGGAGTACCAGCGAGACATCAGCGCCGGAAAAAAAATCGCCATCCCTGCCCACTATTTCCCAAACGATGACCCCACCCAGCCGCCGCTGGTCACCTGGCGCAGTGCAGGGCAGTTGCTCTACAACAACTGGCTCAACTACTACGTCTATCAGGCAACCCCCTACGACCTGCGTAACGTGGGCAAGGAAGCGCCCAAAATCTCCACCTCGTTCCTCAACAAATAATATATAAGGTAAAACGGTGTGACCGTATGTGTCACACCGGTTCATTTTGTTGCGTGACGCAGAAGGAGCCTCGCAGAGTTCTGTCCTCTTGAGGACAGAATAAAGTGAAATTCAAAAAACTGGCGGCATGTACGTCAGTTTTTTTACTTCTCAGCCTGGTAAGTGTGCGAACAGCGTGAGTGCATGCACCAGGCTGCAAAATTCTCTAAAATGCTTGCATTTTAGAGAGCGGTTATCGCAATGCGTCCTTCATGCTCTTGACGTATTCGCCGACATACTTGGGCGCATCCTTCCCGTACTGCGCCAAAATCTTCACGATGGCCGACCCAACGATCGCCCCATCAGACAGATCCGCCATCTTCTTGGCCTGCTCCGGCGTGGAGATGCCGAACCCAATGGCGCAGGGCACATCCGTGTTCTCCCGCACCACCGCCACGATGGAACCGAGGTCGGTTTTAATTTCACTTCGGGTACCGGTGACGCCCAGGCTGGAGACCAGGTACAAAAAGCCTTCCGCCTCCTTGGCGATCATGGCGATGCGGTTGGCAGAGGTTGGAGCGATGAGGGAGATGAGGTCTACCCCGTACTGGCGGCAGAGGGGCAAAAACTCCTCCTTCTCCTCAAAAGGCAGGTCGGGCAAAATCAGGCCGTCTATGCCGATGTCCCGACAGGTGGAGATGAATTGTTCCGCACCGTAGGAAAAGACCACGTTGGCGTAGGTCATGAACACCATGGGCACGGCGACATCCTTTCTCAGCTCCCGCACGAAGTCAAAAATCTGGTCGGTGGTCACGCCCCCCTGCAACGCCCGCAGGTTGGCTCCCTGGATGACCGGCCCTTCTGCCGTGGGGTCAGAGAACGGGACGCCCAGCTCGATCAGGTCAGCGCCGTTCTGGACGGCGGCACGGACGGCGGCGGCGGTGGTGGCTAGGTCTGGGTCGCCGCAGGTGAGAAAGGCGATGAAGGCTTTGCCGTTTGCAAAGGCTTTGGCGATGTTACTCATGAAGATCCTCCCCTCTGTAACGGGCGATGGCGGCGCAATCCTTGTCTCCTCGACCGGAAATGGTGATGACGATGATCTGATCCTTGTCCAGGGTGGGCGCCAGCTTCTGCGCATAGGCCACCGCATGGGCGGACTCGATGGCAGGGATGATGCCCTCAGTCTTGGCCAGGTACTCAAAGGCGCACACCGCCTCCTCGTCCGTGACCGGCACATACTCCGCTCGCCCGATGTCGTGCAGGTGTGCGTGCTCCGGCCCCACGCCTGGGTAGTCCAGTCCAGCGGAGATGGAGTAGACCGGAGCAATCTGTCCGTACTTGTCCTGGCAGAAGTAGGACTTCATGCCGTGGAAAATGCCCAGCCGACCGGTGGCGATGGTGGCCGCCGTCTCGAAGGTGTCCACCCCCCGGCCTGCCGCCTCACAGCCGATGAGCCGCACGCCAGGGTCGTTGATGAAGTGGTAAAAGCTGCCGATGGCGTTGGAGCCGCCGCCCACACAGGCGATGACCGCATCGGGCAGGCGTCCCTCCTTTTCCAGCATCTGCGCCTTGATCTCTTTGGAAATCACCGCCTGGAAGTCCCGCACGATGATGGGGAACGGGTGGGGCCCCATGACGGAGCCGAGACAGTAGTGGGTGTCGTCAACGCGGGACGTCCACTCCCGCATGGCTTCGGACACGGCGTCCTTCAAGGTGGCCGTGCCGCTGGTCACCGGGATGACCTCCGCCCCCAGCAGGCGCATCCGGTACACGTTCAGCGCCTGGCGGATGGTGTCCTCCTCACCCATGAACACCACGCACTCCATGCCCATCAGGGCGGCGGCGGTGGCGGTGGCGACCCCGTGCTGACCGGCGCCGGTCTCGGCGATGAGGCGGGTCTTGCCCATCTTCTTGGCCAGCAGTGCTTGCCCCAGCACGTTGTTGATCTTGTGGGCGCCGGTATGGTTCAAGTCCTCCCGTTTCAGGTAGATCTTCGCACCGCCCAGGTCACGGGTCATCTTCTCCGCATAGTACAGCCGAGAGGGGCGGCCGGCGTACTCGTTAAACAGCTCGGTCAGCTCCCGATTGAATTCCGGATCGTTTTTATAGTAGTTGTACGCCTCCTCCAGCTCAATGACTGCGTTCATCAGCGTCTCTGGGATATACTGTCCGCCGTGTATCCCGAACCGTCCCTTGGGATTGGTCATAGCATTGCTTCCTTTCTCACCGCAGCCACAAACTGCGCCATTTTCTCTTGGTCTTTTCGTCCGTCCGTCTCGATGCCGGAGCTGACATCCACCCCGTAGGGGTGCGCCTGCCGGACTGCGCAGCTTACGTTCTGCGCATCCAGCCCACCGGCCAGAAAGTAGGGGCGGTCAACGTACCGGAGCAAGTTCCAATCGAACACCTGCCCCGTCCCTGCGCCGGAGTCCAGCAGGATGCAGTCTGCTGCGCTGGTCTGAGCCGGCACCAGGTCGCCCACGCACCGCACCTGGAACGCCTGCCAGATGGGACGCTCTGTCTGCCGCCGCAGCATTTGAATGTAGCCGTCCTCCTCGTGCCCGTGGAGCTGCGCTACGTCGATGACACCCTCATGAAGCAGCCTTGCCACCTGATCCACCGGCGCATCCACAAACACACCCACCGTCTGAATGTCCTCATCCAGCGCCTCTTTCAGCGCCTTCGCCTGAGCCGGAGTCACATAACGACGGCTCTTGGGGGCGAACACGAATCCCACATAATCCGGACTCAGCCGGTTGGCGGCCCGGATGTCCTCCAAACGGGTCAGGCCGCACAATTTTATCTTGGTCATCACACGCCTCGCAGTTCTGCCAGTTTGGCGTGCTTATCCGCCGCCCGCATCAGGGTCTCGCCGATGAGCACTGCGTCCGCCCCGATGGCACGCAGCTCCGCCACGTCCTGGGCACTGCGCACGCCGCTCTCGGACACGAACAATACGTCCGGCGGGAGGAGCGCCCGCAGGCGCTTGCTGTTCTCCGTGTCCACGGAGAAGGTTTTCAGGTTCCGGTTGTTCACCCCGATGACCCGTGCGCCAGCGCGCAGCGCCATCTTCACCTCGTCCTCATCGTGGGCTTCCACCAGCGCCGACAGACCCAGGGTGTCACAGAGGGCGATGTAATCCCGAATCTCCCCTTCCTTTAAAAGGGATCAGATGAGCAGCACCGCCGAAGCCCCCAGCACCTTCGCCTGGTAGATCATATATTCGTCCACCGTGAAATCCTTCCTCAGACAGGGAATATCCACGGCGGCGGCGATGTCCTGCAAATACTGGTCGCTGCCCAGGAACCATTTTGGCTCGGTGAGCACTGAGATAGCGTCCGCTCCGGCGAATTCGTAGGCACGGGCGATGTCCAGATAGGGGAACTCCGGCGCAATCAGCCCTTTGGAGGGGGACGCCTTCTTACACTCGCAGATGAAGGACAGGTCAGGCTTGGCCAGCGCCTGTTCAAAGGCGAACGCCCCCACCGGCAGTGCCAGTGCCTGGGCTTTCAAAGTCTCCAAGGTTACCTGCGCCTTGTCCCGTGCCACCCGTTCTCTGGCGTAGTCCGCCAGCTGATCTAGGATGTTCATACTTCTGCCTCCGGACGGTTGCTGACTTCAATGAGTTGTTCCAGAGTATGGAGCGCCTTGCCGGAGTCGATCAGCTCTGCCGCCCGGGCGACACCGTCCTTCATGGTCTCCGCCTTGCCGCCGATGTAGAGGGCAGCGCCGGCGTTCAGCAGGACGGCGTTGCGCTTGTGCCCCTGCGCTCCTTTTAAGATGTTCAGGGTGATCTGGGCGTTCTCCGCCGGAGTGCCGCCCCGCAGGTCTTCCTTGGTGCAGCGCTGGAAGCCAAAGTCCTCCGGCGTGATGACCTCGGTCTTGAACCAGCCGTCCCGCATCTCACAGATGGTGGTGGGGGCGCTCAACGAAATCTCGTCCAGTTTGTCCTGTCCGTAGACCACCATGCCCCGCTTGACACCCAGGTTGATGAGCACCTGTGCCAGCGGCTCCACCAGGTATTCGTCATAGACGCCCAGCAGCTGCATGGTGGGGCTGCCCGGGTTGGTCAGGGGACCCAGGATGTTAAAGACGGTGCGGATGCCCAGCTCCTTGCGGATAGGGCCGACGTATTTCATGGAGGTGTGGTATTTCTGGGCAAAGAAGAAGCACATGCCCACCTCGTTGAGCAGCTCCACGCATTTCGCCGGACTCTGCTCGATGTTCACCCCCAGCGCTTCCAGGCAATCCGCCGTGCCGCACTGGGAGGACGCCGCTCGGTTGCCGTGCTTGGCCCCCTTCATGCCGCCGGCAGCCGCCACCAGAGCGGAGGTGGTGGAGATGTTGAAGCTGTGAGCGCCGTCGCCGCCGGTGCCGACGATTTCAAATAGATCCATATCCGTCTTCACCGGGATGGCGTGATCCCGCATGGCGGCGGCGCACCCGGCGATCTCGTCGGTGGTCTCCGCCCGGGCGCTCTTGGTGGACAGGGCGGCTAAAAAAGCGGCGTTCTGGGTGGGGGTGGTCTCGCCGCTCATGATCTCGTTCATGACGGTGTACGCTTCGTCATAGGTCAAATCCTGCTTATCTACAATCTTTACAATGGCTTCCTGAATCATGGTTCAAACCTCCTGGATGAAATTTCGTAACATGGTCTTCCCGTCCGGCGTCAGGATGGACTCCGGGTGGAACTGCACCCCAAAGATGGGGTACTCTTTGTGCTGCACCGCCATCACTTCCCCGTCAGTGGTGTGGCCGGTGACGGTCAGGCAGTCGGGGATGGTGGCTGCGTCCGCCGCCAGGGAGTGGTATCGTGCCACCGGCGCCACCTCCGGACAACCTCGAAACAGGGGACAATCCACATCGAACTGCACCTGGGACTGCTTGCCGTGCATGAGCTGCTTGGCGTAGGTGACGGTAGCGCCGAAGGCGGCGCAGATGGCCTGGTGTCCCAGGCAGACGCCCAGGATGGGGATGTCCTTGCCCAGGGTCTTGGCCACGTCCATGGTCACGCCAGCGTCCTCCGGCCGACCGGGGCCAGGGGACAGGATGATGCGGTCAGGGTGGAGCTTCCGAATCTCCTCCACCGTCATGGCGTCATTGCGGATGACTTTGATATCCGGTTCCAGCTCTCCCACCAGCTGATAGAGGTTGTAGGAGAAGCTGTCATAATTGTCGATGAGTAAGATCATAGCGTTTCCTCCTGTGCCAGCTCCAGCGCCTTCAGGGACGCTCTGGCCTTATTGAGGCACTCCTGGTACTCGGTCTCCGGCACCGAGTCCGCCACGATGCCCGCTCCGGAGCGGACGAACACCTTGCCGTTCTTCTTGTAGGCGATGCGGATGGCGATGCAGGTATCCAGGTTGCCGGTGAAGTCGATGTAGCCGATGGCGCCGCCGTAGATGCCCCGCTTGTTGTTCTCCAACTCACCGATGAGCTGGCAGGCGCGGATTTTGGGTGCGCCGGACAGGGTGCCTGCCGGTAAGACCGCTTCCACTGCGTCCAAGGCGTCCTTGTCGGGGCGAATCTCTCCCCGAACGGTGGAGCCGATATGCATGACGTGGGAGAAGCGCTCGATGGAGTGGAATTTCTCCACCTGGACGGTGCCGAATTTACTAATTTTGCCCAGGTCGTTCCGCCCCAGATCCACCAGCATATTGTGCTCCGCCAATTCCTTCTCGTCCGCCAGCAGCTCCTGTTCTAGCGCCAGGTCTTCCGCCTCGGTCTTGCCTCTGGGACGGGTACCGGCCAAAGGGAAGGTGTGCAAAATCCCGTTCTCCAGCTTCACCAGAGTCTCTGGCGATGCGCCAGCCACTTCCACATCGGTGCCGGAGAAGTAGAACATATAGGGAGAGGGGTTGATGGTGCGGAGGACGCGGTAGGTATTGAGCAGGCTGCCCTCAAAGGGGGCGCTGAGCCGGTTGGACAGGACGATCTGGAAGATGTCCCCCTCTCGGATGTGTACCTTGGCACGCTCCACCATGGCGCAGAACTGCGCCTGGTCGAACAGAGGCGTCACTTCCCCCAGCAGCTTCCCGCCAGGCTCCTCCTTCTTCTCCCCGTGCCGCAGCAGCTCCGCCAGCTGGTGCAGCTCCAGCACTGCCTTGTTGTAGCCTACCTCCACGTCATCCAGGGACATATTGACGATAAGGATGATCTTCTGACGGGCGTGGTCGAAAGCGATGACCTTATCAAAGAGCATCAAGTCCACATCCTGAAACGCCTCACTGTCCTCCACCGGACACTTGACCGATGGCTCGCTGTAGGCCAAATAGTCGTAGGAGAAGTAGCCCACCAGACCGCCGGTGAAGGAGGGCAGGTAGTCAAATCTGGGACTTTTGTAGTCCGCCAAAATCTGGCGGAGGTAGTTAGACGGGTTGTCGGTGTGTATCTTGAAATTCCCCGCCCGCAGCTCGCCGTCGATGCACTTCACCTCCAGCTTGGGATCAAACCCCAGGAAGGTGTACCGCCCCCATTTCTCGTTGGCCAGAGCGGACTCCAGCAGGTAGCAGTGGGTGGAGACGTTCTTTAAAATCTTCATAGTCTCAATGGGGGTGGTGAAATCGGACAGCAGTTCACAGCTGACCGGCAGGACGTCATACCGTCCGGTGGCGGCGATGCGCTGGACTTCGGCAAATTCAGGTAAACATTTCATGGCTCTCTGCCTCCTTGTGACGAAAAAAAGCTCCTCTGACGCTGTGTCAGAGGAGCTTCAAAAAGCAAATAAAAAACGCCCCTGACAACAGAAAATCGTTTGTCAAGGACGAATAATCCAACATTATCCGCGGTACCACCTTGCTTCACAGGGTTCTTGCCCCCATGCCCTCAGCAGGATACGAACATATCCCCGGCAAATCACGTCTGCCTCCAACGTCGCAGCATACTCCGACCCGCAAAAGCCGTTTTCCCTGCGCCCTCCGCGGTCCATTTGACAAGTCGTGTCTCACCTGGTTCTCAGCCTCCCAAGCTCTCTGTAAAGGCGTCCTTGCCGTTATCTCCGCTTCAACGGTTTGAAGTATTGAATTGCCCAAAGTATACCACACCCCTCCCCCGCTGTCAACCGGCTGCGCAGGGCGGCGGCGAACATTTTTCACCAAAAAATCACGCCCCGTCCGCCCCCATTTTTAGGGATTCGGACAGGGCGTGCAAGCATTCATTCATGCTCCGTCTGATTTAAATATTCCTCTAGGCAGATACCCCGGTCATGGATTTCTGCCGCCACCTTCTTCCCCACATACCGATAATGCCACGGCTCATTGGCCACCCCCGTGATGTCCGTCTTGGACTCGGGGAAGCGGCGGATAAAACCGTATTCGTGGGCGTGCTTGTCCAGCCAGTCGTAGACCTCGTATCCGGCGGAGTTGACCCCGTCGGCATTGATGTCCACCGCAAGCCCCAGCTGGTGCTCGCTGGTGCCGGGGATGGCTACCCACTTCTCCGCCTCGGTCTTGGCCTTTTCTGCGCTGTAGCCGTTGGCCTGGTACTCGGCAATCTTTTCCTCCATGATGCTCTGCTGCTTCTCCGCCGTCCGGTAGGCAGATGCCACAATGGGATAGACCCCATCGGCACGAGCCTGGTCAAACATCTTTTGCAGGTACAGGTAGATGCGCTCATCCACCTGCTTGCCATTGGAGAGGGTCATCAGCTGGGGCTGGTAGCCCTCTGGCAGGGGGTGCCAGCGGTTGACCAGAATGAGATACCACGGCTTGTCCTCCGTTGGTTCCTCCGTTGTCTGACTGCCGGACGTATCCGGCTGGGCGGGATCTGGTTCGGCGCTGATGCCGGCGCTGCTGGACGGGATCGGGGCAGGCGTTTGCTGCTGACACAGGAAGGGAAAGGCGCCCGTCTGCCACAGAGCCAGCAGGGCGATGGCCAGGACACAGCACGCCACGAAAGCCCACTGGATGCCCCTCCGGCTGGGACGCTGCTCCTTTTTCACCCGCTTGCCGCCCTTGGCGTCTCTTGGGGATCGACTCATATGTTCTGTTTCCTCCTTGTCCTACAGTATGACACCTGTAGGCTGCTGTCTGTATGCTCGTTTATTTTTTACCTATTTTAGCAGGAAGGCCGAACCTTTTTCAAGCGGTTTCCTTTAAAATTTCCGAAAATCATGCCCGCTCCCACAGCAGCCGGTTCTGGTCAAACCCGTAGGTCACCTGCCCGCCATCCACCAGCCAGGCCAGGTAGGAACGCACCGTGCTGCCCACCAGCACATACTGCTCCAGAGTCAGCTCCAGCCCGTATCCGGTGAACAGGTTCTGCAAAATGGTCTCAAACTGCACTGGCTCCCGACACAGTGCCAGGATGTCCTCCGCCACCTGATGCACCTGGTCGATGTTGTATTGAGCCAGGGGCGCAATGTCCTGGGCGGCATCGGCGTGGGCGGGGACGAAGGTGCGGGCGGACATCTGCTTTACCCGCTCCAACGTGTCCAGATAGGCGGCCACATCATGGATGACGCCGATGCGGTACTTCTCCAATGTCTCCTTGCTGGACAGACAGTCCGCCAGGTACACCACATCCTCCTGGGTGCGGAAGCCCACCATGTCGAAGAAGTGCCCAGGCAGGGGGATGCTCTCCCACCCCTCCGGCAGACACGCCGCCGTGAGCTCCTGGGCGTCGCTGGGCTGTGCCATCAGGAATTTGTGCCGCAGTGCCTTGGGCGGGAAGCCACCGTACAGGTAGGAGGGCTCCAGGACAGGGTAACGGGTGAAGGCGCAGTCCATGCCGGGGGCGTAGATGGCGCAGCCGGTCTGGCGCTGAAGGTACTGATTGCCGCCGATGTGGTCGGCGTTGGAATGGGTGTTATAGATGGCACGCAATTTCCAGCCGTTGCCGTCCAGCACCTTGCGCACCCGTCGTCCGGCGTCCTTGTCGTTGCCGCTGTCAATCAGGCACACTTCCCCCTGACCCAGCTCCACCAGACCGATCTTGGCAGGGCTTTGGATGTAGTAGCAGTGTGGGGTCACTGGGATCAATTCATACATAAAACCACTCCTTTGGTACACTTTTTCCCATTATACCATACTCTGCGCCTTCTTGTCGCCCCTCCTCCCATCCGGAAATATTTCTCCCGCCCTACTACAAAATCCCCCCCGTCTGTGCTAAAATAAGGGCAGTATCTTACAACGGAGGTAATTTCCCATGGTAAAACCCATCGTCAAGGACATCTACACCCTCGTGCAGCCCTGTGAGCCTGCCACGCCCATGGACGTCAATGGCGCTGCCAAGGATCTGCTGGACACCTTCCTGGACAACGGCAAGGTCACCGGTATGGCCGCCAACATGATTGGCTACACCAAGCGCATCATCGTCATCAACAACGAAGGCACCATCCAGCTCATGTTCAACCCGGAGATCATCGAGATGAACGGCCTGTATCCCGCCGATGAATACTGCATCTGTCTGGAACGCCGGCACACCGCCAAACGGTATGAGACCATCGTGGTCAAGTATCAGGACGAACATTTCCAGGAGCAGACCGCCTCCTTCAGCGGCTTCTTGGCTCGCATCGTCCAGCATCAGATTGACCACTGCAACAGCCTGGTCATCTGATATGGTCGTTTTCTTTTCCGGTACCGGCAACAGCCGCTATGCGGCCAGCATGATCGCCGACCACATAGGCGACACCCTGGCAGACGCCGGGAGAGCCATCCAGACAGGACACCCAGCGCAGTTGGACTCCCAGCTGCCCTGGGTGTTCGTCTCGCCCACCTATGGCTGGCGCATCCCCCGCATTTTTGCCGACTGGCTGCGCCAGGGTCAGTTCACCGGCAGCAAAGAAGTCTACTTTGTCATGACCTGCGGCTCAGACATCGGCGGGGCGGAAAAACACCTGCGTCAGCTCTGTGTCCAGCAGGGCTGGCATTTTCGGGGCGTTTTAGAGGTGGTCATGCCTGAAAATTACCTGGCCATGTTCCCTGTCCCCGATGCCGCCGCCTGTGCGTCCATCATGGACAGTGCCCGAAAGGCCCTGGAGACCGGCATCGCCGCCATCCAGAACAACGCACCCTTTGCGCCCCGAAAAAAACGGTTCCTGGACGGCCTGAAATCTGGCCTGGTCAATCGCCTGTTCTACCGTTTCTTCGTCCACGCAAAACCCTTCCACAGCACCCGCAGCTGCGCCAGCTGCGGCCGGTGCGCCCAGGTGTGCCCCCTGAACAACATCCAGATGGTGGACGGCCTGCCCCAGTGGGGGGAGCACTGCACCCACTGTATGCGCTGCATCACCCTCTGCCCTATGAAGGCCATCGAGTACGGCAAAAAGAGCGTGGGCAAACCACGGTATCGCTGTCCGGAGTACAAGGGGTAAGATTTTATCGCAATTAAAGAAGGCGTTGGCAAATGTGGATCGCATACGCCTTCGGTTCCGCTCTGTTCGCAGGGCTGACCTCCATCCTAGCCAAATGCGGCATCAAACAGACCGATTCCAACGCATCCACAGCCCTGCGCACCATTGTGGTGCTGGTGTTCTCCTGGCTCATGATGCTGGTCACCGGCGCTGACCACAATTTCGCCGCCGTCAGCGGCAAGACCTGGTGCTTCCTCCTCTCCGGCTTGGCTACCGGTGCGTCCTGGCTGTGCTATTTCAAAGCCCTCCAGCTGGGCGAGGTGAACAAGGTGGTGCCCATCGACAAGTCCAGCACCATCCTCACCATCCTCCTGGCGCTGATCTTCTTCCAAGAGGGCATCAGCCTGACCAAGGGCGTAGCCATCGTGGCCATCGCCATCGGCACCTACCTGATGATCCAAAAGAAGGAGGACACCGGCAAGGGCGCCAAAAGCCGTGCCTGGCTGGTCTACGCCATCCTCTCCGCCGTCTTCGCCAGCTTGACCTCTATCCTAGGTAAGATCGGCATTGAGGGCATCGACTCCAACTTCGGCACCGCCATCCGCACCGGCGTGGTGCTGGTGATGGCCTGGGTGGTGGTATTCGTCACCGGCAAACAGGACACGGTGAAAAACATCCCCAAGGGGGAGTTGGGCTTCCTGGGTCTGTCCGGCATCGCCACCGGCGCATCCTGGCTGTGCTACTACAAAGCGCTCCAGGACGGGCTGGCCAGCGTGGTTGTGCCCATCGACAAGCTGAGCATCCTGGTCACCATCGTTTTTTCCTATGTGGTCTTTCATGAAACGCTCACCCGAAAAGCCCTCATCGGCCTGCTCCTCATCGTGGGCGGGACGCTGCTGATACTGGTGTGAATCCGACAGAAAAAGAGGTCAGAACTTCGGTTCTGACCTCTTTTCTTGCTATCATCATAACGGAACGTTCCATCCTCAAACGCCTCCCCTGTGCAAGGGGAGGTGGCGCAAAGCGCCGGAGGGGTTGTCCGGCGAGCATAGGGCGTGAGATTGTGCGCCTTCTGGTTCGTTCTGCAAATCTGTCAATCCCTCAGTCAGCTTGCGCTGACAGCTCCCTTTACTCAAGGGAGCCGATTGGGTGGGTGCGCTTTTCGGGTACTGCCGCCGTCTTGGGACTCTTTTTTAGCCCTTTCCGTTCCAGCAATAGGTACACAGCTTGCAGGCAGGCAGCCCAATGGACTTGATGACGCCCTCCAAGGACTGGAACTCCAAGGAAGCGAACTGGAACTTATCACAGATGGTCTGCCGCAGCTGCTTGCCCCGCTCGGTGGTGGAGTCGCTGTACTCCTCCAGGTGCTGGAAGCCTTCTTCCCCTTCCAGCTCCATGATGGTGCGGCGGGTGATCAGCTCCATGTCACTGGTGGCACGGGAGAAGTTCAGGTACTTGCAGCCATACATGATGGGCGGACAGGCGGAGCGCATATGGACGGCTTTGGCGCCGTTGGCGTACAGGAATTCGACCGTCTCCTTGAGCTGGGTGCCCCGAACAATGGAATCATCCACAAAGAGCAGCTTCTTTTCCTCGATCAGCTCGTGGATGGGGATCTGCTTCATCTTAGCCACCTTGTTCCGCTCCGTCTGGCGGGTGGGCATGAAGCTCCGTGCCCAGGTGGGGGTGTATTTGATGAAGGGACGGGCGAAGGGGATGCCGCTCTCGTTGGCGTAGCCAATGGCGTGAGGGGTGCCGGAGTCGGGGACGCCGCCGATGTAGTCGATGTCCTGGTTGTTGCCTGCCTCAGTGTCGCTGGCGGCCATGATGGCGCCGTTGCGATAGCGCATGGCCTCCACGTTGACCCCTTCATAAGTAGAGGTGGGATAGCCGTAATAAGACCACAGGAAGGCACAGATGTGCATCTCGTCCCCCGGCGGCACCAGCTGGGTGATCCCGTCTGCGGTGATCTCTACAATCTCACCAGGCCCCAGCTCCCGCTCCTCCAGGTCGTACCCCAGCTTCTTATAGGCAAAGGACTCGAAAGACACGCAGTATCCATCCTCTCCCTTGCCGATGAGCACCGGCAGGCGTCCCACCCGATCTCGGGCGGCGATGATTGCCCCGTCCTCCTTCAGGATGAGGATGGATGCGGTGCCCTCGATGGCGTTCTGGGCGAAGCTGATGCCTTCGGCAAAGCTGCTCTTTTGGTTGATCATGGCCGCCACCAGTTCCGTGGAGTTGACCTTGCCGCCAGTCATGGCGTCAAAATGCCCGCTGCTGAAGGTCAGGTACTGCTCGATAAGGGCATCGGCGTTGTTGATGATGCCGATGATGCAGATGGCATAGGTGCCCAGGTTGGAGCGGATGAGCAGGGGCTGGGGGTCGGTGTCGCTGATGCAGCCGATGGCAGAGGTGCCCTGCATCTCGTCAAAGATGTCCTCGAATTTGGTGCGGAAGGGGGAATTCTCAATGTTGTGAATCTCCCGCTGCAACCCAATGGACGGGTCATAGGCCGCCATGCCGCCCCGCCGTGTGCCCAGATGAGAATGATAGTCCGTGCCGAAAAACACATCGGAAATGGCGTCATGGCCACAGACGGTTCCAAAAAAGCCTCCCATAATAGTCCTCCCAAGTTTCTTTCTCACAGGATTTCCGCCGCAGCGGAAAGAATTTGCTAGGTTATAGTGTATCACAAAACCGATCCATTTCCGCAAAAAATCCCCTGATTTTTTGCGATTTGTGACAAATCAACAGCCCTGGCCGTTTTGTGCCAGGGCTGTTGTCAGGTTTGTCAATGGTTTTAGAATTTTCCGCCGCTTCCGGAGAACCCATCGCTGTCAACGGATGTCCCTCCGCCGCTGTCATCATCGTCATGGATGCGCACACGCGTCTCTGTGCTGTGGGTGAACCGATCCTCCTTGGTGGTAAAGGTGATCTCATGCTTGGTCACATAATCCGCCGCATCGGTTTTCAGGCGGGCAGATTTCATCTGCGCCTTGAAGATGAAGCAGACAATCAGGGCGATGACGCAGGAGGCGAGGACTGCAATCCCCAGAGCCTTCCAATTCGGCCCTGCTTCGTAGTCGGGGTCATAGTCGCCGCCGCCGTTGACCTCCCGATTGATCAGCATTTTCTCACTGTAGCTCAGATAGTCCGCAAAGCCACCGTACCAGTCATTCTCTTTGAAGTTATCCAAGAAATTGTCTTCCAAGAGGGTCTTGTTCTTGTCAGTAAAGGTGGCGTTGCCTTTGTCGCCGTAGGCCAGCAGCCAGTAATCCCGCTCTGCCATGCTCAGCACCAGCATCTCGCCATCCTTCCCACTTCCCCAGCCCAGGTTCTGGTTTTTATAATAGCCTTTGGAGAAGTTGCGGATGGTATCCGAACCATCGGCCTTAAAATCCTGGACGGTGAGGATGTACACTGCGCACTGGTGCTCAGCGGAAATGGTCTCCGCCTGGGCCTCCAGCTTTTTGACGCTCTCCTCATCCAGGATGCCAGCCTCATCCCGCACATAGGGGCCTGCACTGTCCTGCACGGTTCCTTGGGCACTTGTGTCAGGGGTGCTGGAAGGGGCAGAGGCGGCAGCAGAGGTGGCGCCCGCCGGCTTCTGGTCGCCGGTTTGGCCTGTCTGATCCGGATCGGCGACGGTGTTCTTAGGCGGCGTGATCATTTTCTGCGCCACGCAGTACTCCATCCCTGCATAGTAGCTGGAGACAGCATAGAAGAACGCATCATCGTCCTCTTTCATCTCCTTCTGCCACGACTTTTTGTTCAGGTAGATGCGCAAATACTCATCCATGGTATCCCACGCATCATCGGACATGATCTTCTTGGTCTTTTCGCCGGCCATCAGATTGTAGCCATCCAACGCCAAGCCAGTCTCATCCTCATGGACTTGGATGGTCAGCAGGACGCCGTGTCCCGTCTCCTTGTCGCCATACTTATACTTGTTGTAGAACAGGTCGGCATAATCGGACAGCTTGTAGCCTTCCAGGTCATTGACCACATCCACCCGCAGTTCGATGCCGTACTTGTCATCAAAATCCTTCAGCAAATAGTCGTTGGCTGTCTGCGCCTGCTCAGCATCCAACTTTCCCGTTGCATCATACAGCAGTCCGTAGTCCTGAAAGGCAAGGGCGGGAACCAACAGACTCAGTGCGATGCATAGCGCCAGCAAAGGGGCAAATACTCTCTTTTTCATGGTTCACACCTCCTCACAGAATCCCCATCAGCTTCATGACAACAGCAGAGATCGCCGACAGGGACACGGCGATGCCGCCGAACCACGCCCAGAATTTCCCTTTTGAGACAGGCAGATCTCCCACCATCTTTCCGGTCTGGCCGTTCATGGCGAACAGGAAGTTCTGGTTGTTCCATCTGGTGCTCAGCAGCCACACCGGCAGCAAGGCATAATGAACCTTCCCCCGATGGATCTCCACTTTCTCGCTGACAGGTACACAAGTCTCATATCCGATGGCAGCATCTGCCATCATGGCGCTGACTGCGGAATTTTTCGCCCGTTCTTCCACCCGCGGCGCACTCTCCTTCACCGGCACGTCATACTTATCCGCCAGGTAACCGGGGAGATATGCCATGGAAAAGGGCTGAAGCTCCTCATACTGGAAGGGTTCAATGGAGTCCATATGTTCATCCGGCATTTTGGAAGAACCATCCACCGGAATCTTGATAAAGGGGACATTGCCTGCCCGACGGACATAATAGTGATCGGTGATGGTCACCTCATAATCCCCCTCCGTGTGGCTGGAGGAACGGGTGGCCTCGAACTGAACATCGGCGTCCGCATCGCCATCGAACAGCCAGAAGGGCACATAGATCCCCTTGATCTCCTCAATATGGTTGCCTGCGGTAAACGCTTTGGGCAGCAATTTTTTCCCTTTGTAATGCTTTTTCAGCGCCTGGACGGCAGCTTTCTTGTCCAGCTTAAAGGGGATGATATAATCCGGCTTCAGGCCGCCTGCAAACTGGCCGGGCACCACCGTTGGATTGCCGCAGTAGGGGCAGCTGGTGGCGGCAGTGGTCTCGTCACAGATCAATTCTGCGCCGCAGGAGGGGCAGTTGTAGGCTTTCATGCCCTCCTCTGTCCATCCATCTCCTTCAAAGGCCCATTCGCCATCCGGATCAGCGGCTCTTTGCTCTGCCTGCTGTTCCGCCTTTTGCTCCTCTTTTTTCTGTTCCGCCGCAGATGCTTGCTCTGCCTTCTGATTTTTCTCAGCGTACAGCGCCTCGATCTCTGCTACGTCATAGGAACTGCCGCAGAACTCGCACTCCAGCTTTCCGCTTTCACTGGAATAATGGAGCGGGCCGGTACAGGACGGACACTGATAATTGGTCACTTGTGTGGGCATCGTTCACAGACCTCCTCTCTCTTTTTCTTGGTCTGATCAAACGATGTCGCCATCGTCAAAGGGATCGCCGCATTCCGGGCAGAACTTGGGGGGCTTGGTGGGGTCGGCAGGCTCCCAGCCGCACTTGTCGCACTTGTACTGAGGCACGCCCGCCGGCTTCTTCGTGCCGCATTCTGCGCAGAACTTGCCCTTGTTGGATGCGCCGCAGGTGGGACAAGTCCAAGCACCCTCGGCAGACGCCTTGGGCGGCTCCGGCTTCTTGGCGCCGCATTCCGGGCAGAACTTACCGGTAGCCACATTGCCGCAGGCGCAGGTCCAGCTGTCGCCAGCGGGAGCGGCGGGCTGTGCCGGTGCAGCAGGTGCCGGCTGTGCCGGTGCGCTTTGCACAGGCTGTGCCGCCTGCTGCTGTCCCATCTGGAACAGTGCCTGGGGGTTCATCCCGCCGGCAGCGCCAGCCATTCCCATGCCCATAAAGCCCATGGTGGCGCCGCCCTCATTGGCTGCTGCGGCCTGCATTGCGCTGGCCTGGGCGCCGACCAGATGCGCCGCTGCCCGAGTGGGATCACGGAAGGCGGCGTTGCGCTGCATTTCCTTGATCATCTGCTCATCTTCCTCGGATGCCTTGATGCTGGACACGCCCAGGGACACGATCTCGATGCCCCTCAGGTCACGCCACTTGGCGGAGAGGACATCGTTGAGGGCGTCCGCCAGCTCCAGGGTGTGGGCGGGGACGGCGGAGTAACGGATGCCCATGTCAGAGATACGGGCAAACGCAGGCTGGAGGGCGGTGAGCAGCTCGGTCTTGAGCTGACCATCGATCTCGCTTCGGGTGTATTCCTGCTCCACGTTGCCGCACAGGTTGGTGTAGAACAGGATGGGGTTGGTGATACGATAGCTGTATTCGCCGAAGCAGCGGACGGAAATATCCACGTCCAGGCCGGCGTTCTGATCCACCACACGGAAGGGCACGGGAGAGGGGGTACCGTACTTGTTGCCCACCAGCTCCTTGGTGTTGAAATAGTAGATGCGCTGATCCTTGGGCGCCTCGCCGCCGAAGGTGAAGCGCTTGCCGATATTCTGGAATACCGCGCCGATGTTCTGGCTCAAGCTGCCAGTGAACAGGGAGGGCTCGGTAGAGAAATCATAGGTATACTCGCCCGGCTCGGCGCACACGTCTACCACCTTCCCCTGCTCTACGATCATCATACACTGGCCATCGGCCACGGCGATGACAGAGCCGTTGGAGATGATGTTGTCGCTGCCGTGCTTGTTGGAGGAGCGGCCGGAGACTCGCTTCTGTCCCTTTACCGCCAGCACCTCTGCCGGAATCGCATCGCAATAGAAGAATTCCTTCCACTGATCTGCCATGACGCCGCCTGCTGCGCCCATTGCTGCTTTAATCAATCCCATTCTGTAATACTCCTTTCAGATGTTTGAAAATCTATATATTTTGTCTGTCTGTACGGTCATTGGCGCCCTGTCCATTGCCCTGAACTGCGTTCTAACATGACACTGCGCACTAATTTATCATAGTATATCAAATGTCGCAGACAATTGCATTACCCAAAGGCAGTATTTTTTCAGAAATCGCTCAACTGGCTCCCCTGTGCAAAGAGAACCGTCTGCGCAAGCTGACTGAGGGATTGTCGACCACGCAGCACAAACCAGAAGGCGCACATTCCCCACGTCCTATGCTCGACGGACAACCCCTCCGGCACTGCGTGCCACCTCCCCTTACACAGGGGAGGCCTCCAGGTTCTGTAAAATCATCCCCTTGGAGGACACGCCCAAGGGCGCAGCGCGAAACAAAAGAACCACGCAGTGCAGCGTGGTTCTTTTCAACCGAATCAGGACGCTCACTCCTTCGTCCAAGTAGAAGGCGACAGCGCCAACAGCATGGGGTAGATCTCCAACCGCCCAAAGAGCATGGCGATGGTCAGGACGAACTTGGAAATGGCGTTGTAATAGGAGTAGTTGGACGCCGGCCCTGCGATGCCGAAGCCGGGGCCGATATTGTTGAAGCAGGAGGCAGCGGCGGCCAGGTTTGTCTCAATGCTGAAGGGGTTGATGCAGAGAAAGAGGGTGAGCACCACCAGAATGATGACGTAGAGGACGAAATACATACAGACGCTGTTCAAGGTGGCATCGCTGACCCGCTTCCCCTCGAACTGGACAGTGCCCACGGAACGGGGGTGGATCATCCGTTTCATCTCCCGCCGAGCCATCTTCACCAGCAGGATGGCACGGGAAACTTTCAGCCCGCCGCCGGTGGAGCCGGCGCAGGCGCCCAGGAACATCAGGATGAGCAGCACGTTCTTGGCCAGCTCCGGCCACAGGTCGAAATTGGTGGAAGCGTAGCCGGTGGTGGTGATGATGGAAGTGACCTGGAAGGCGGACTGGCGGATGATCTCCTCCAGGGTGTCGTACTCGGTGGAGATGCTGATGCTCACCAGGACGATGGACACCAGGATGATGCCCAGGTACGCCCACAGCTCGGTGCTGCGCAAGATTTCCTTGAACTTTTTGCGCAGTGCCAAATAGTACACATTGAAGTTGACCCCAAAGAGGGTCATAAAGATGGCGGTGACCCACTGTAGGTAGGGGGAATAGCTGGTAAAGCAATCTGCCTTTACACTAAATCCACCTGTACCGGCGGTGGCCATGGCGTGGGTGACGCTCTCGAAGGGGGGCATACCGCCGGCCATGAGCAGGACGATCTGCACCACCGTCAGCACCACATACATCAGGTACAAGATCTGCGCCGTGTCCTTGATGCGGGGCATGAGCTTGCCTACGATGGGGCCGGGCATTTCCGCCCGCATAATGTGGATGGAACGGCCGGTCTCGGTGGGCACGATGGCCATGATGAGCACCAGAACCCCCATGCCGCCGATCCAATGGGTGAAGCTCCGCCAGAACAGCAGTCCGTGACTCATGGCCTCCACGTTGGTGAGGATGGAGGCGCCGGTGGTGGTAAAGCCACTGACCGTTTCAAAGAAGGCATCCACCCAGAACGGGATCTCTCCGCTGAATAGAAAAGGGAGCATCCCGATCAGGGACATCAGTACCCAAGCCAGCGCCACGATGACAAAGCCCTCTCGGGCGAAAAAGGTCTGGCTGGTGGGCTTGCTCAGCCGGGTCATGGCCCGCCCCACCACCAGGGCGATGGCGGCGGACGCCAGCAGATCCCAGGCGCAGGACTCCCCGTACCAGAGCGCCACCGCCATGGGCAGCAACAGCAGGCCGGCCTCCAGGGTGATGATGCGACCGACGGTATAAAAGATCATTCTCCGATTCATAACGCAAGCCCTCTCCTCACAAAATCACATCAGAAAGGTCGTTCAACCGGTGGTCTGCCGCCAAAACGATCACTTTATCGCCCGGTAAAATCTCATCGCTGCCTCCCGGCACGATGGTCTGGCGACCACGGATGATGCCGGCGATGAGGATGTTGGACTTGAAGCGCAGATCCTTCAGCGGAATGCGCACCAGTCGAGCGTCCTCCCGAACGTTGAACTCCAACGCCTCCGCTTTGCCGTCCACGAGCTTATAAAGGGTTTCCACATTGCTCCCCTTGGAGTTCTCCAGTGCTCGGGCGTACTGTACCAAAATATTGGCAACCGTTTTCTTGGGGGACACGATCATGTCCAGCCCCAGGTTCTCCGCAATGGCTACCATCTCGTCCCGATTGACCTTGGAGATGACGGTGGGCACATTCAGGGAGGAGGCGAAGATGGAGATGAGGATGTTCACCTCGTCGATACCGGTCAAGGCCACAAAGGCATCCTGTCCCCGGATGCCTTCCTCCAGCAGCAGCTCCTGTTGGGTGCCGTTGCCGTGGATGACCGTGGCCTTTGGCAGCGCATCGCACAATTCCAGGCAGCGTTCCTCCTTCTCCTCGATGATCTTCACGGTGTTCCCCATGTTGGTCAGCAACTTTGCCAGATAATAGGCGGTCTTGCTGCCGCCCAGGATCATGATCTTTCTAGCCCGCTTCTGTAAAATGCCCAGCGTCCACAGGAACTTTTCGATCTCCTCCGGAGAGGCGGTGACGCCGATGCGGTCGCCGCTCTGCAACTGAAAATTGCCGTCTGGGATGTAGACCTGCTCCTTACGCTGGACGACACAGATGAGGACTTTGGCCTGAAATTTCTTCGACAAGTCTTTGAGCTTTACACCGTTCAGCATGGAACCTTCCTTGATGCGCAGCTCGATCATTTCAAAATTCCGGCGAGAAAAGGTCTCTATTTTGACCGCCGCCGGCAGCTTCAGCAGGTCGGACAATTCCTGTGCCGCCAGCAGTTCTGGGTTGATGGACATGGACAAGTCCAGCTGCTGCCGGACGAAGCTCAAGCTGCTGTCATTGTACTCCGGATTGCGGATACGGGCGATGGTCTGCTTGGCGCCCATCTTCTTGGCTAAGAAGCAGCTGAGCATATTCAGCTCATCCGACTTGGTGGACGCCACGAACAATTCCGCCTGCTCCACCTGAGCTTCCTCCAACGTCTCGTAGTCCACTCCGTTGCCGCAGACGCCCATCACATCGTACACATTGGTCAGCTCCTCGATGACCTCGGCGCTGCTGTCCACGGCGGTCACATCATGGCCTTCCGCCACCAGGCTGGACAGGATGGACACGCCCACCTTGCCACAGCCCACAATGATGATATTCATTTGACCAACTTCCTTTTCTCCCACCGGATGATGGCGGGGTTGTTCTCGATTTCCAACGCGTTTCCTACACGTATCACCATAGTATAGCACAGCCGAGACGGGAATACAAAACCTTTCCGCCCTGCGTGACCCTTACCCCGTCACGCTCCGACGCACCGTCTCCACCGGCACGCCGTGGGTCTGTGCCGCCTGGGCGAGATCTGCAAACTCCGGCTTGGTCTTGTCCACCCCGTAGCCGTCGTAGTGCTTCACCCGAACGGCGCCGTAGGGGGTCTCGGTCTGGGTGAAGTGGGTCTGTAGGACATAGCGTTCCACGGTGTGACAGCGGACACCGGCGGTGGTGGTGTGGGTCAGAAGGAGACGGGCGAAACGGCTCTGTTCTTCCGGCCGGCAGAGGACATGGAGCACCACCCCAGTCCGGTTCTTCTTCATCTGCGCCGCCACCGTCCACACATCAAGAGGCTGTGCCTCCCACAGCCGTTCCAGGGCGTAGCCCAGATCCTCTCCGGTCATGTCGTCCAGGTTGCAGCACAGCTCCATGGCCTGGGGCAGGGCGTCGGTGTGGGCGCTGTCCTCGCCCAGGAACGCACGGAGGATGTTGGGGAATTGGGGAAAGTCCTTGTGTCCGGCTCCCACGCCCATGTGCTCCACCGTCATGGCGGGCATCCCGCCGAAGGACTGGACGAAATGCTTCAGCAGCGCCGCGCCGGTTGGGGTACACAGCTCGCTTTGGATGGCACCACTGTACCAGGGGATGCCCCGCAGCAGCTCCGCCGTGGCCGGAGCGGGCACGGGCAGGGTGCCGTGAGCGCAGCGCACCGTGCCGGAACCGGCCGCCACCGGAGACGCCAAAATCCGCTCCGCCTGCAATTCCTCCAGCAACCAGCACACGCCCACGATGTCCGCCACGGCGTCCAGGCTGCCCACCTCATGGAAATGCACCTGCTCCACCGGCTGGCCGTGTACCTGCCCCTCCGCCTGCGCCAGCAACGTGTATACCTCCAACGCATTCTCCCGCACCCTCTTTGGGATGTCTAGCGAGGCGATCAGTTCCCGCACATCCCCTAGGCAATGATGGGTCTCGTCCCCATTCGGGAGCGCTTCTTCTTCCAGCTGCCCATCAATCTGAACGGACAGTTGGACGGCACAGATGCCGCACCTCTCACAGGTTTCCGCCGCTAGGCGCACCCGTGGAATGCCCGCCTGGGCGAACCGTGCCAGCCAGGCGGAACGGTCTGGCAGCAGCTCCAACAGCGCTCCCAAAAGCATATCGCCGGAACAACCAGAGGTACACTGTAAATATAATGTTTTCATATCTCTTTCCCTCCTTGGAACGCAGAGCCCCACGGCACGAGTTTCATTCCCTTCTAGTGTACTTGATTTTAGGACATTGCGCAAGGACAATGCTCACCCATCACGCCCATTGTGACAGGCAAGCGACCCGCATCCTCCACCGTTCCGGCGCTGTTTTGGGCGCCTTGCGCCTTGCCATTTCATTGTTCACAAACTTCCCCTTGACATCTAACCCGTTCTCTTTATAATGGTTATAGATAAGAACTATTTCTCCTAACTCGTAACATCATTTAGAAAGGAGGCACCCAGCCATTGGAACACACTATGCTGGTGTGGGCGCAAAGCGTGAAGCAGCTGTGCAGCAAGAGTATGGAGCCGATCATTGAGGAGTTTGATCTGACCATGATCGAGATCGGCATCATCCTCTTTCTGGCGGAAAGTCCTGCCTGCGACACCTGTCGGGACATTGCCGACAACCTGCTCTTAGCCAAGTCCAACGTGTCCACCGCAGTGGATCACCTGGTGCAGAAGGGTCTGGTCGGTCGAGAGCCAGACCAGGCCGACCGGCGCAAAGTACACCTCTCCCTCCGCCCCTCTGCCCGCGCTTTGGTGCGGAAGGGACAGAGCGCCCGTGACACACTCTTACAGGAGCTGATGAGCGGATTCACGCCGGAGGAGATCGGTCAGATGGAGCATCTGGAACAGAAGCTGCTGGAGCAGATCCGGCTGGTCTTAAAGAAGCTGTAGCGCCGCCCACACCCACACATTCTGGAGGAAACAGAACAAAACTATGTCAAAATTTTGTGTGAAAAAACCTTTTACCGTCCTGGTAGCGGTGATCATCGTGCTGACCCTCAGCGCAGTCAGCCTGACCAAGATGACCACTGACCTGCTGCCGGAGATCGACCTGCCCTACATGATGGTCGTCACCACTGACCCAGGAGCCAGCCCCGAAAAGGTGGAGAACGATGTGACCAAGCCGTTGGAGTCTGCCCTGGGCACCGTCACCGGCGTCACCAAGGTCACCAGCTCCAGCCGAGAGAATGTGAGCATCGTCCTGCTGGAATTCGCCGACGGCACCAATATGGACTCCACCATGGTCAAGGTCAACACCGCCCTGAACCAGGTGAAAGAATCCCTGCCGGACACCTGCGGGGCATCCAACGTGATGGAGCTGTCCATTGATATGGTGGCCACCATGTATACCTCGGTGAACTACGAGGGCAAGGACATCTACGAGCTGTCCGACTTCGTCTCCGACACCCTCCTGCCCCGTCTGGAACGCCTGGACGGCGTGGCCAGCGTCAGCACCATGGGGTTGGTGGAACAGACGGTAGAGGTGCGCTTAGACCAATCTAAAATCGACGAGCTCAATGACAAGCTGCTGGTGAAGGTCAGCAGCAAGCTGGATAAGGCGAAGAAAGAATTGAACAGCGCCAAGGGCAAGCTGGACAAGGCGCAGGCGCAGCTGGAAGCCCAGCAGGAGAGCACCAGCGGCCAGCTGGGACAGGCATCCCAGGCCACTGATCAGATGTCCTCCTATGAGACTCAGCTGACCAACCAGCAGGCCAGCCTGAGCGCCCTCCAGCAGGCACGGCAGGCCATTGTAGACCAGCTGGCAGACAACGGCGTGAAGCTGGATGAGGTGGACGACACGGTGAATACCATGATGGCATCCTCCAAGCAGCTCAGCCAGCTCTACCGCACCCTCCACAACGCCGGCATGGAGGACAGTATGCCCCTGGAGGATTTGAAGGCCGCCGCCGAAGTGGCCGGTCTGGACGAGGAGACTGTGGCCGCCATCGACCAGCTCATCGCCCAGGGCAACACCACCGTAGGCAGCATCCAGACCTCTGCCGAGACCCTGGAGCGCACGGCAAAGGGGCTCCAGCAGGCCAAGAAATCCGCCGACAGCTTTGACAGCCAGATCACCTCCCTGCAAGTGCAGATCCAGGTGACCGAGGGCATTTTGGAGCAGTATAAGAAGGCCATGAAGGGCAAAAACTACGCCGACATCGAGTCCGCCAAGATCCAGGCTGCCGCCGGCTTCGGCAGCGGCGCCGCACAGCTCCAGAGCGCCCAGGACAAGCTGGCGGAGGCGGAGAAAACCTATCAGACCTCTCGGGAAGAAGCCCTGAAAAACGCCAACCTCAATTCCCTTTTGAGCATGGACACCCTGTCCTCCCTCATCTACGCCCAGAACTTCGAGATGCCCGCCGGATATGTGGACGACAAGAGCGACCATCAGTGGCTCTTAAAGGTAGGCTCCGCCTTTGACAGCACCAAGGATCTGGAAAAGATGCTCCTGTGCCATGTGGACGGCATTGGGGACGTGCGTCTGGGGGACGTGGCCAAGGTGACGGTGGTGGACAACGCTGGGGAGACTTACGCCAAGGTCAACGGCCAGGACGCTATTGTGCTGTCCATCTTCAAGGCCAGCACCGCCGGCACCAGCGATGTATCCAAAACCTGCAACAAGGCCATCGCCGACCTGGAAAAGGAGTATGACGGCCTGGATTTCACCATGCTCAGCGACCAGGGCGACTACATCAAACAGTTTATCGACAACATCTTCAGCAGTATGCTCTGGGGCGCAGCCTTGGCCATCCTGGTGCTGGCCGCCTTCCTGAAGAACGTGAAGCCCACTCTGGTGGTGGCCTTCTCCATTCCCTTCAGCGTGCTGGTGGCCGCCCTGATGATGTATTTCAGCGGCATCACCCTAAACATCATGTCTCTGGCCGGTCTGGCTCTGGGCATCGGTATGCTGGTGGATAACTCCATCGTGGTCATTGAGAACATTTACCGTCTCCGAGGGCGGGGCATCGATCCGGCACGCGCTTCGGTGCAGGGCGCACGGCAGGTGCAGGGGCCTATCTTGGCGTCCACCCTCACCACCGTCTGCGTCTTTCTGCCCATGATCTTCACCACCGGCTACACCCGTCAGCTCATGCTCCCCTTCGCCATGACCATCACCTACGCCCTGGTGGCCTCCCTGCTGGTCTCCCTGACCGTGGTGCCCACCATGAGCTCGGTGATGCTGCGCAAGACCAAGGAGCGCTCTCACCGGTTCTTTGACGCCCTGCTGCGTCTCTATGAAAAGGTGCTGTCCTTCTGCCTGCGGGTGAAGCTCGTGCCCCTGCTGGTGTCCATCCTGCTGCTGGCCTTCTCTGTGGTAGAGGTCATCCGGATGGGCGTGGTCATGATTCCGGACATCGGTGCCGACCAGATCACGGTGAGCATGAAGCTGGATGATGACATCAAGGAGCAGGACGCCTACAAGAAGGCAGACGAAGTGATGGACGCCATGCTGAAGGTGAACCATGTGGACAAGGTAGGCGTCCTGGCTGGCGGCGGTGCGTCCATCATGACCAGCTCCATGGGCACCCAGCAGGACTTCACCACCTATCAGTTCATGAT
>ERZ1026880.298-NODE-298-length-26219-cov-6.454632_pt1 | contig 26219 bp, 16 predicted proteins | sample MGYA00380170_ERZ1026880 | MGnify/ENA primary metagenome ERZ1026880 (study PRJEB33269, sample SAMEA4719806) | human gut metagenome | biome: human-associated habitat; feature: organic feature; material: feces | place: Cameroon | collected 2013-10 ...
GGTCTTGCCCGCCACGACCAGGTTGGTGGTGTGCATGATGCCGTCCCAGACGGACTGGCCGGTGCCGTACTTGTTGTCATAGTAGTGCTTGGCCTTGGCATCGTTCACGGCCACCATGGGGCAGGGCAGGATGCCGTCCTTCTCGCGGGCTTTCAGGCGGAGGATGCCGGTGGTGGTCTCCTCGCAGCCGCCGATGAGGTCACCGGCATACGCCTTGCACTTGCCGCCCAGCAGGTCGATGAGGTCCCCGCCGTCGTCAATGACGATGTGGGGGCGGCACTTGAGCGTCTCGATCAGGTGCGCCTCATACTCCTCGGCAGAAGCGCCGTGGATGCCAAAGGTCTCCACGCCCAGGCTGGCGAGACCCGCGGCCACGTCGTCCTGGGTGGAGAGGGGGTTGGAGCCGGTCAGGCTCACCTGCGCCCCGCCCTTGCTGAGGACGTAGCCTAAGTTCGCGGTCTTGGCCTCCAGATGGACGGACACCGCCACGCGCAGCCCTCGGAAGGGCTGCTCTTTCTCAAAGCGGGCCTCGATCTGGGCCAGGGCGGGCATAAAGTCCCGCACCCACTGGATCTTTCTCCGGCCGGACTCGGCCAGAGCCATGTCTTTTACAATACTCATGGGTCTTGTGTTCCTTTTCTAACTCTGCCTGAGAGACGCTGTCGGTAAGCCGCAGCTTACAAAAAAAGACTTCCCGCAGGAAGCCTTTGTCGCAAGACGCGGCGCCTCCTTATCGCTGTTAGCAGAACCACCTTGCCGGGGCGAAGGCCCTGGGGCAGGTTGGTGTGGGGTCATCAAGCTAACTCTCTCGCCCACTCTCGATAATGCGCTCTATGCAGTTGATCTCCCCACCAATTCAGTAGGGCCAAAACAGTACGTTACATTATACACCATCTTTCGGAAAAGGCAAGCCGTTTTTCAAAATTTTTTTACTTTTTCAAAAGCCAGGGAAATGTTCACAGTTTTGTGTAGACTTCCCTCGCGAAAGCGGGTAAAATAGAACCATATTCTATCCTACCCATCCCAACCAATATAAGGAGGTCGTTTCATTGCGTGCCATGCAACAATGGCTGGATCGTTTCTGCGCCAGGCACCCCCGCCTGGGGATCCCCGGCCTGATGCGCTACATCGTCATCGGCAACGTGCTGGTCTATCTGCTCGACATGTTCAGTAAAAGTGGCTATGCCATGGGCACAGGACTGCTGGGCTTCAGCGCCAGCGCCATCCTGCAAGGGCAGGTCTGGCGGCTGGTCACGTTCATTTTTGTTCCTGCCAGCAGCCATAACATTTTCTTCTTTCTCGTCACCCTGTATTTCTACTACTTCATCGGCAACGCCCTGGAGAACGAGTGGGGGGCCAATAAGTTCACCATCTTCTATCTCTTCGGCGTGATCTTAAATATCGCCGTGGGCTTCCTGGTGGGCACGGCGTCCATGTTCTATGTGAATATGTCCATGTTCTTCGCCTTTGCCACCCTCTTCCCGAACCTGCAAGTCCTGTTCTTCTTCATCATTCCCATGAAGGTCAAGTGGCTGGCCTGGTTCGACGCGGCGTTTTTCGCCTATCAGATCCTCCGCCTGCTCCTGGCTGGGCATTTCCTCTATGCCCTCATCCCCATCGTGGCCATCCTGAACTATCTGCTCTTCTTCGCCTCGGATATCGGCGGGCAGGTATCTTACTGGAAGGGCCGCGCCCAGCACACCGCCAACCAGGCCCGGCATAAAAACCCGAATTTCAGCCGTCCCAACGGAAGAAGCGGCCCCAAGGTCGTGAACTTCCACGACGCCAAGACGCAGACCAAAACGCCCCTGCACAAGTGCGCCGTCTGCGGCAAGACGGACCTGACCGACCCGCAGATGGAGTTCCGCTACTGCTCCAAGTGCAACGGTTATTACTGCTACTGCGCCGACCACATCAACAACCACATCCACATCCAATAAAAGAGGTGTTATCCCATGACTGATCAGGAACTGGTGGAGCAGGCCTTCACCATGCTCGATCGCTCCTACGTCCCCTACTCCCACTTTCCCGTGGGGGCCGCCCTGGAAGGGGCGAATGGGGTGGTCTACACCGGCTGCAACGTGGAAAACTCCGCCTTCGGCTCCACGATCTGCGCCGAGCGCACCGCGCTGGTGAAGGCCGTCAGCGAGGGCTGCCGGAAATTCACCCGGCTGGCCGTGGTGGGCAACAGCACGGACTACTGCTGGCCCTGCGGGGCCTGCCGCCAGATGCTGTATGAGTTCGCCCCGGACCTGGAGGTCCTGGTGGCCCGGAAGGACCATCAGTTCGTGAAGTTCCCCCTGCGGGCGCTGCTCCCCCACGGCTTCGGCCCCGAAAGCCTGGACTGACGCCCCTTTTCCCGCATTTCTCACGCACTTCCCCGACCCCTGGCATTGTTCCAACGACGCTTCCTTCGGGAGACGCCGCCACACCCGACCTGAAGGAGGTAACTATGGATCTGCAAGAATATCTGGCCCGAATGAATTCCGGCGAGCCCGTCCAGGGCGGCGGCGACATGCACCGCTTCATGCGGGAGATCAACGAAGTCACCATGCGCCTGACCTGCGAGCTGAACAACAAGTACCACACCGGCGAGGAGGTCCGGGAGATCTTCTCCAAGATCATCGGCAAGCCCGTGGACAAGAGCTTCCGTCTCTTCCCCCCCTTCTACACCAACTGCGGCAAAAACACCACCGTGGGCAAGGGCGTCTTCATCAACACCGGCTGCCACTTCCAGGACCAGGGCGGCATCACCCTGGGGGACGGGACGTTTTTGGGCAACAACGTGGTCCTGACCACCATGAACCACGACTTTGACCCGGAACATCGCTCCACCACCTACCCCGCCCCCATCGTCACAGGCAAAAACGTCTGGATCGGCTCCAGCGTCACCATCGTCCCCGGCGTCACCATCGGGGACGGAGCCATCGTGGGGGCCGGGTCGGTCGTCACGAAAGACGTGCCCCCCTACACCATCGTCGCCGGCGTCCCCGCCCGCGTCATCCGCAAGTTCGACCCCAAGACCGACCACCTGCCCTCTACCCACAAAAAGACCCACGAGGACAAATAACCCCACGCAGCACAAGGCCCCCTGCCAAGCGGCAGGGGGCCTGTTTTTCATCAAGTCTTGCAGAATTTGTCGAACTATGGTAGTATAGCACCAAGTTATACTGCGTCGGCAGGCAACGCTGGCGCTTGGCGGTTCATCCTTCATCATCATTTCGGAGGGTGTACTTCTGCTTCGCCTTCCGTCTCTTGAGAAGGAGGTGAATGCCGTGTCTTGGACGATCACTGAGATCTGTGCTGTCATTATGGCAGGCTGCACTGTGTTTAGTGCCCTGTTCGACATCTACAAGTTCCATCATCGCCACGACGATGAGAAAAAGAAGTAAGCCGCCCGGTCTGAACCCCCCAGCGGCTTACTGTCGTACAATATAGGGATCAACCGTCTGCTAGCTGACCCTTCACGCATATAGTATAACCCAGGAGCCACAGCATGTCAAGCTGTGGCTCCTCTTTTTATTTTCTGCCGTTACAGCACTTTGATGATCTCTAAAAATTTGCTCATGCTGACTGCACCCTTGGGCAGATCCGTTTCCTCTTTGAAGACCATATAATAACGGAACTGACTCCCAGCATGGTTGCTCCAGGCGGCACCCAGTTCGATTTTCTCCTGACTGTTTTCGTTTTTCAGATGTTCTCCTTTGGTTTCTACACAAATGATCTTGCCTTTTTCTGTCCGGATGATAAGGTCCGGGTAGTGATTGATAAAACCATTGATACAAAATCCCTGTCGGGAAATATTTCTATGCCACCATCGTACATTCGGCAGGGCAGTCAACTCGTAAACCAAATCAGATTCCAGACGATTCATATTGTCTTCCTCTGCCTGATACAACGACTTCCCATAAATGTTGGTGTGCGTTGTTGGATGGATCTGATCCGGCAGACGGAAAGATGGCTTACAAATGATCCGTTCTGTCTGCAACCAATCGAAGAATGTCTCCCGGCAATGTATTTTCAGGAGATAATTGATCTTATTTTTGATTTTTTCTCCGTAAGCCTGGATCGCTTTTTCCATGGCGGAAAGCTGATCTTTATCCATGTTGCCTACGATACGCTCAAGATAATCTCTCAGCTCCTCCGCATCGATCCCGTTCATTTTGTTGAGCTTATGGAACACCATATCTTTGCAGACACGGACACGATTCTCAGACGGAATGCGATTGAAATATTCTTTGAAATACCTCTGTTCAGCGCTTTTCATTTTGAATACTTTTGGCAGACCGTCTTCCGTCTCTCGCACGTCGATCTCACGAATTTCGTCCTCTGCTGCAGAAAAGTCAATGATGGTATCTTTGTCTCTCAGGGTGAAGTCGCTGGAAAGCTGTTCTTCATCCAGCAGGACATAGGAACCGTCCGTAAAAATCGTATTCGGAATCACCTCGAAAAACTGCGGGAGCTGAAGTGTTTTGATCTCCTCCCGAAACTCCGGCTTGACAGAAAATGTCGTCACGTTCTCTCGCTCCTCCCATGACATAGTTTGGATATAGGGATCATAGCCAACCTGTGTCATCGTATCATCGTAGGTCTGCCCCGCTCGCTCTGCCTCTGCGATCATCATATCCACTTTTATCGTAGAGCCAGGCAATTTTTCTGCTTCCCTGCGGCGCTGCAATGCCTCCCCGATGGCTTTCCCATCCAGCTCGAAACCGTTCTCCATGGATCGTTCCGCAGTATCACCCATCTCTTGCATTCCGTCCAACACCATCTGTATGAGAGACGCTTCCTGCTCTGCTTGCGGGGCCACCTCAGGCAAACGACAATCCCTGTCGCTGAATCCCGCATTGTTCAGACCTTTGACAATGCGCTGGACGGTTGCGTTAAAATCGCTGGAAGAGGTCAGAACATAGGATTGATTCAATGCTTTCTGCCTATGCTGGGTAGTATGCGGCAGTCGGAGGATGCGCCCCACGATCTGTTCCACGTCCACCTGACTGTTCTTGTTGGCCAGAGATGCCAATATATAAGCAAACGGACAGTCCCACCCCTCTTTCAGTGCGTTGACCGTGATGATGTACCGCACAGGGCAATCGGGAGACATCAGATCCGTATCTTTCAGCTCGTTAACGTCCGCTGTGCGAATGGCGATCTGCTCTCTCGGAATCCCAGCATCTACAAGGTGATCCCGGATTTTCTCAAACGTAGCTGCATCCTCCTTGCCTCTCGGTTCTGCTTGAAAGAGAACGATTGGACGAAGATAGCGGCCTGTTTCCTGCTGCTCTGTCTCTGCCATTTCTTCCAGTCGGCTGCGCAAGTCGATGGCATCAACCAATACTTCTTTCTGATTATCCCGGTTATAGACGATCACAGGCAGCTTGACCATGTTCTCCCGCTTCAGTTGCACGGCATCCACATAGGAGATGATATTACTTTTCTTTTGCGGCGTGGCCGTCAAGTCCAACACGAAGCATGGGTTGAAGTTTTCCAGCATCTCCAGGCTCAAATTTGACCGGGCATGATGACTCTCGTCCACGATCACAAGCGGATTGAGCTGGTTGATGATCTGAAAGAGCGCCGTCTCATCCGCGTCTTCAATGGGGCTGTCCGGTTTGCCCAATACCTTTGCAAACTCAGCAAGATTGCTGTTTTCCTGAAACGCCTTCCGTCCTTCCTTTTTGCTGGTGCGGAAAGAATCATAGGATAACACCATAATAGAGAGCTGTTCTGCCACCGCCGTCGGATTGAAATTCTGGCCATTCAAAAGCTCCTGCTTGGTATAAACCTCCATACGGCTTCCAAAATCCACATCGATCTTCTGACGATAGGGATGCCAGGTATCCTTCAGCGCCTTCTCCGTTTGCCTCAGAATGGCATCGGACGGCACGAGCCACACCACAGCTCTTGTTTTGGTCACAGGGAGCGCCTCGAAAATCGGGCGGATCGCGTTGCAGGCAATAAAGGTCTTGCCGCCGCCCGTTGGCACTTTGAAGCAGAGGTTCGGAACGCCGGGAATCACATCCCGATACAGCCCCAACGCCGGTGCGCTCTTCTCCTCCCAGAAGCAGCGAAACGCCGCTTTGTAATGCATCGTTTCGTTTAACAGCTCCAGATAGCGAATCAGGTCTGCGATCACCTTTCTCTGATAGTTTTTCAGCTCCATAGAACAGACACTCCCTTACAGTCTGCTGATGTCACGGGGGATCTTCTTAAACATGATCTCCATCTCTACCAACTTGTCTTGAGAGATCGCGCAGCGGTCAGCATAAATGACAGCCCCATCCGTTTTCTCGGTGATGGTCGAGAGAAATGCATAGTCCAGCACCGTCATGCGGTCCGGCTCATAGTAAAAGTAATACCCCGTATGATTGTTCTCTCCCAGATAATACGGGTTGCCGCCGCGGGGCGGAGCATACGGCCGCTTCGTCTCCGTGAACCAGATATATTCCCGGATCTTCTCCGTCCCCACCGCTTCATTCAAACAATCGCCAATCAACAGCGGCTCCCCCAGCTCATAGAAACCAAAGCTGCCGCCTGTCCCTTCCACAGCCTTCTTCCCTTCGCCATACCCATGGATCACCCGCTTCACCCGCTCGGCGGTGATGCTGTCGGCATAATCCATCATCTCCACAAGAATAAACTTCCGCTTCCCACCGTCCGCCTTGTTCATGTTCAAAACAGCATGAGCAGTCGTACCAGAACCAGCAAAGGAATCGAGGATAATAGAATTAGGGTCAGATGCTATTTGTAAAATACGTTCAATTAGACGTGTCGGCTTCGGATAGTCAAATACGGATTTTTCACCAAAAATCGTGACAAGTTCGTTGGTGGCCTCTTGCGTATGGCCAACTTCATTATATGGCCACCAATTATGCGGTGTCATTCCATCACGAACTTCTGAAAGAAACAGTTTCAAAGCAGGAACAGTGTTTTTGCCGTCAATCCCCCACCAGATTTTGTTTTCAGCAACACGTCGATTGTGTGTGCTTTTCTCATATCTCCATGCTTTGGATTTATTTTTAATTACTTGGCCTGTATAAGGGTTGGTAATATCGTAGCATAGATTCGGACGTTGTGCAGGGGTTGCCTGATTAAGATAGTCTACCGTTTTCCATGGACCTCTCGAATCATTATCAGGATTAATATAACGTGCTTTTGAATCATCACTGCGGGGAAGCAAATGATTTTGAAAACAGTCTGATTTTGAATATACTAAAATGTACTCACAAATCGTTGCAATTCCTTTGTAGTTGTTGCTCACACTATATTTACGCTGCCATGAAATCATTGTTCTATAATTTGAGATGCCAAAAATCTCATCACAGAGCAGTTTTAGATTTGATTGCTCATTCTCATCGATGCTGATGAAAATAACGCCATCATCCGCCAGTAACTTTTGCAGCAGCTTTAGGCGCGGGTACATCATGCACAGCCATTTGTCGTGGCGGGTGAGGTCTTCGCCTTCTTTGCCGACGACTTCACCCAGCCACTTTTTGATTTTTGGGTCATTGACGTTATCGTTGTAGACCCAGCCCTCGTTGCCGGTGTTGTAGGGGGGATCTATAAAGACGTAATCTTTGATACAAGCCCGGTCGCCGGAAAAGTGTATAAAAATAGCGAAAACCGCAGGAAACAAGGCGTTTCTTGCGGTTTTCACTGTATTTGTTGGTGTTCAATTTGCCCCGTCAGAGCGCAGCCGAGGTGTGCCTGATGCTGGAATCTGAGCTCCAGCACGGCTGGCTCAGGGAATAATTAAAAAGTATGCCAAAATTAAATGGTTCAGGTAAAATTAAAAAGTACAATTATGCGCGGAAGATTTTCATCAGCGCCTTCAATATCGCCTCAACATCTTCCTCTGTATTGGATTTTCCAAGAGAGATTCGGACTGTACCCTTAGCATAGTCGTCATCAAGTCGGATAGACTGCAAAACGTGTGAAACCTCTGTGTTTTTGCTATTACATGCAGAGCCAGTAGAAATACATATTCCTGTCAAATCCAGTCGGTGTAAGATGGCCTCTCCATCAGCTCCTGGAAACGATAGACTCAGGAGTCCCGGAAGTCTGTTTGCTCCTCCGTTCCGGACATATTTGATGTCCGTACTTTCAAGCAAACTAACAAGCTTGGATTCCAACCTCGCTACATACCTCGTATTGTCTTCAAGGGCGTCATAATTGTTTTTTAGAGCCACTGCCATCCCAACAATACCAGCAACGTTTTCTGTCCCTGCGCGTAATCCAAATTCTTGTGCTCCACCGTCAGAATAGGGCATTACTTTAAGCCCACTTCGTATATACAGGAACCCGACACCCTTGGGGCCGTTAAATTTATGTGCAGATGCAGATAGCATATCTATGCCAAGGTCGTGAACATCTACCGGTATATGGCCAACTGCCTGAACAGCATCAGTGTGGAAAAGAGACCCGTTTTCATGTGCTACAGCGCACAACTCCTTAATCGGCTGAACTGTTCCTATTTCATTGTTTGCAAACATCACCGAAGTAAGGTGAGTCTGATCCGTGATATATTCCTTTAGAATCTCAGTCGTGATATAACCTTCCCTTGAAGGCCACATATACGCAACGGGATACCCACTCCGCTCAAGTGCTTGGCAGGGATGTAGCACCGCATGATGTTCAAATGCGGATGTGATGGTCGCATGTTTATTCGCATTCAATAAGGCAGAACCTTTTATAGCCCAGTTGTCACTCTCGGTGCCACCCGATGTAAAGAATATTTCTTCGGGCGCTGCACCGATACAAGAGGCTATCGTTTCCCGCGCATCCTGCAATGCTTTTTTGGGCTTCCGGGCAAAAGCATAGGGCTGTGAGGCGTTCCCATATTCATTTGTAAGAAAAGGTTTCATTGCCTCGAACGCAGCAATATCCATCTGTGTTGTAGCTGCGTTATCAGCGTAAATCAATCTTCTCATATTAATACCTTACAGATAGTTATACTGTATGTCCGGAATATCTTTTTTCCCCGGAACATTAAATTCTTTCGGGTCTATAATGCAAAGCTGTCTTTTAATAACGCCTCGCATCTCTTTTGCAGGTTCCAAACAATACTTAATGAACTCGTCAGCAGGTATGTCATCCTTGCATGTCGCATTTGGATATAGAAGCTTAACGAATGCCGTGCAAAGCCTCTTAATTGCCGTAAGGTCGCGCTTATCAGGTTTTGCCGGAACTGCCAAGCATTCATCTACTATTGTAGTGTAGGTTAAATCGTCGCGGAGAAGATGGAGTACCTCAGCAAAGTATTCTGTGTTGAGTGCCCAACCATTTGCTACAAGTCCCTGATGCATTCTGGGAATCATCCAGCCGGGGATAAAGCCATGGAACCGGTCAAGTGAGGCAGATTCACTAAAGACGCTACTTACCTCTTCCATCATGTTTTCATTAACATTGAACCGGCTGGCGTTGATGTTACCAAGTACAATTACCCCAGCATCGGCAACGACCTGAGCATCAAACCCTTGAACCTCACCGAATTCCATATAATCTTTCAGTGCCGTCTGAATCTGGCTAGGCTTATCAAAGGTCATGGATTGTATTTCATCAAAACCGACAAAGTCAAAACGAGTCAGTAAGCCACCAGTTTTTTTCTGGTTATCATAAATAAGAGAAGCTCTTGAAACTGTTCCGCCAGAAATTAGCCAGCCACGCTTACTGATTTTTTGATAAACATAGCTTTTTCCCGTGCCTTTCGGAGCGAGTTCCATCAAGTTTAGACGCTTCTCAACAAAAGGAAGAAGTCGGCGAAGAACATACAGTTTTTGCTGTTCTGAATCGTATCCAGCGGGATTATAGTCAGCAGCGGAGATTAACACATCAATCCATTCTTCGATAGAAAAAGCTCGTCTGGCCTCTTTATAAAATTCTAGATCTACAGTGTAAGGGCAAAATGGACTGTACTCGATGAGTTTAATTACACCTTTTCCTTGACGAGAGGAGTAATCTTTGCCCCAAATCAGCTCAACAATACCCCAGTTTTCACTTTCTTTGAGGAGTGTTTCCTTCCACCGAGAGACAACATCATTTGCTACTTCCCCGGATGCGCCGGAACGTGAACCGCCAAAATCAGGAAGCTCAAACAAGGTCTTCCCGGTCTTAATATCGACATTTACACGGATTCTAGCCAGAAAGCGGACGGTTTCTCCGTTCACCATCTCAAATTTAAATTGCTCAAAATCCTCGCGGCTCGGAATATACTGGCGGATATATCTCAGTACGCTGTCGTAGTCAATGATTCCGTCGTCATCCGAAAACTTCATTACTAGCCAGTCACGCATATATGAAGGCAGGCTTAAATTGGAAAAGAACTCTGTCCTTTCTGGATTTTTCAGCACCACCATGTCGAAAAAAACATCGCGTACTTTATCTTCCAGCATATTGGTTCCTCCTCCCATCATAGGAATAGTGTACATCCCTGTTCCTTAAATTCTTGGATTTTTATTTCGAGGTCATTTTTTGTACACTCCAAGTATTCTGCCAAGCAGTCTATGCAGTAATAATCTTCTGTGTCCGTACCAAGCAGTTTTTTACACAAAGCGACCTCATCTTTTTTTAGTGCTTTTTCGCACTCACAGCATTCTATTTTTCTTCTCATAGGCCCATCCCACCAAACGGGTCATCGTTTTTACTGATGCCTCGAGCCTTAACCTTAAGAGTTACATTGGGAAGAAGCCGCCCGTTAGCTATTACCGAGAGGGTAATGTCATCAGTTGTAACACCGTCCAAAATGACAAGCCATGAACCATCCGCATTCATCGTACAGGTGGCTTCCTTGTTATCACAAGAAACTTCCAGCGTTGATATGGGGCGGCTGAATTGCAGAGCTTTTTCTACATGCCCGTTTTTCTTTGTAGCAAACAGGCCGCCTTTGGGCTTGCATGTTACAGGAGGAAGAGGCTGCTTCCTCTTGATTACGATAACAGACACGAGCCTTTCTTCCGCTGTATTTCCTCCGTGGATTTCCCCAACAACATCATGTTCATCCGTGTTTCCACCAGCGGCATTGCCGCTCACCGAGAAGTGCTGGTAGCTATCCATAACTAGATAGCGCTTGCCATTTGAGGTAGCTACGACCGTATTTGGCAAAGCAATGACATCTCCAGCATTATCATCGAGCTCACAAAATCTTCCAAAGCTACGAACCGTTGACTTTTTGGGAGCAGAAATTGGGACGACATTTTCCTGATGAAACGCAAGTGCCGCAAAACGGCTGCTCCCGTGGTCACCAGTCACAACTACATACTCGTGGTTCTCCAAGAGCTCCTCAACCTTCGTAGCCGCATCAGAAACCACGGAAAGCTGATGGACAATGCAGGAATAGTAGCTTTTGTCATCTGGCATTCCCTTATGCGAGAAGGAATCTAGCCTATCCCACTTAATGGTCATGGGGTCGTGTTCGTCCCATTGATGATTATATTCTGTCTCTGTGGGTAGGAGTGCAGTGGCTAGTTTTACGGATTCCGGAACAATGCCCCGAACTTTTAGCTCGTATAGAAACAAGGGCGTATATTCACTTCCAAATCCGTCAATCCAAAATGACACGCAGTCTTGCCCCTGCAGCTTATGCATGAGCTTGTACCGAGCATCAAATCGGTCAAAAGTCATTTGGACTGGATAGTCGCCCGGATATCGATTGATGATTTTGTTCTTACGATACCATGCCATATACTCATCTATGACATCATCACAGCCCGTTTCATCCTTCATGTACGATGCCAAAGATGGATAATCACGTTCTAACAAGGTAGTAGCTATCGCGCTTGGTTCAGCACCACCACGAAGCATATTACTGATAACCTTGACAGCATATGTCTTTTCTTCGTGAGTCTGATAAGTAAGGAGTTTCAGTTTTGTCTCGTCCAACGGTAGCTTATCCATGAGCGCAAAATACGAGTCATCAAAGGTATGAAAAGACAAAGCTCGAACAGCAGCCATCCGCTCCTCAATCCATCGGTCGCTCCTGTTTGAAATGAGCAAAATCTCATCCCGAATCTTCTCCGGAATTTCAGAAGCACATGATGCCTTTTTGCAAGCATAACTATAGTACTCATCGGTCGGATATACCCTATACCAGAGCCAAACAAGATTCTTCTGAAAATCGTTCAGAGTTTCCCATCTTGCCGCAGCAGAAACAAAGTCAAACTCATTGACATTCAATGCATCGAGTACGACTTTATCAAACGATGCCGTCTTTGCCGCATAATGTGAGGTACAATTAACAACGCGACTCCAGAAGTCATTGCTTTGCCATTTTTCAATTAGTAGATTGCCGTCCACCAAAATGTCCGCAAGATATCTGAATGGACTATCAATGGGCTTAATATTAACTGTACCATAGGCTGTTTCGACGTTCCTGTATTGCATGGTCACGACTGAGCAGGGCACATTTCTTCTAAGAATTATCTGCCAGTCCCGGAACCATGAGGTCAAATTATCTGCATCTGGGTTAATGGCTTCCTTAAATTTGGGGGAATATACAGATACGGTATAGCTTTCAACTGATGGCGCAGAATCGAGCATCCAGACATAATCTTCTTGGCGCTCATCAATTGCTCCGATAATCCGGTCAAAGATATCTCTACAATTGAAAACGGGAATGATAACTCTGGTCTTGGATGCTTCCGGTTGCTGCGTTTCCCAAAACGCTCTGAACTGGAGACGGTCAGGATTTAATTCACGTTTCGTGCACAAACGTAGGTATTCACCAACAGAGAGTAGCAAAACCTGCTGTCCCTCGCATTCCTTCAACTTGTTCTTAATCTGGTCAAATTGAGGGACAGTATCTGGCGCACGGCAAAAATCGGCCACATTTATCGTGACATCGCAGATACCCTTCAGCTGATGCTCAAGCGCAGAATAGTCGTCAAGATTCTCGACGAAAATAATCCGTGCAGGGTACCGGGAACCGAAGCCACGTTCCTGGCTGAGCTTTTCCTTGATTTCAGCAATTGTCACGATTTAGCCTCCTCACTTAATAAACAGCGTATAAAGGTCGGGATTCTCGTCGAGGAGCTGTACGACCTTGTCACGCAGCTGTGCCTCCGGCATTGACTTTACCTTCTTCTTTGCTTCTCCACAGAATTTATCACGAAGGAAAGCATCAACCGTCTTTCGGATTTCTCCCACTTTGTTGGCCCAGGAATAAACATCAGAGGTCAATTTCGTGTTAGTTTTCAGTCGAGAAACTAACACCGGCCCAGATGATTCAAAAGCGCTACGATAGCTTTCGCCAATCTGGGAGATAAAGCAACTGGCAATAAATGCTTTGTCTTTCAGAGCGCTGACAGTGTGTGTCTCAAAAAACTGCGTAGCATTATGGAGAGCAGTATTGTCCGCAATTTTCCCGTCCTGCACAGTCTTTAGCACTATAATGTGAGGAAGTACTTCATCACTGACAACCCACTGGATGGGTACGGCATAGTTTGCGCACCAAAGGGTGATGGAGTCATAGCCACTCTGTTCTTTCCAAAGTTCCTGAATGCGTACTTTGTTTCTGTTATAGGCAACCTTGTTCAGCTGCGCGTCGATTCGGGCATCAAAATCTGCAGCCGGAGAATTATAGTTTACAGTTTTCAGAGATTTGTAGATGCCGTCAAGCTCCTCGTCAGTGCAGTTGTGTCCATGGGATTCCATATACCGTTGCAGAAGTGGTTTCGAAGATGAAACAAAGCCCCACACTTTCTGCGCATCCGATTTCAAAAGCTCTGCATAGCTTTCTCTGTCTGCAAGTTCAATTTTCGACCACTGCGTAGTAGAAATAACCCTCATCGCCTGCAGCGCAGGTGTCCAACTGAAGCCGAGTTTCTCAATAACGGTTCCTGGAACTTTCATGTGGTCGAACATGTTTGCAATATCGTCGCTGAGAAGCTTGATGCTCTTTCGCTTAACGGTCAGTGCATCGTTCAAGATGGCAACAACCCGGTACTCTATGCAAAGTTCAGAAAGTTTTTCCTCTACTTGGGCCTCTGTCCAAGTGGAAACCTGCCCCTGCATCATTTGATGGATAGCGTCAAACAAGTCATGACTTGTAAGGCCAATGGCCTTTTGCAGTTCCTGAAGTTCATTGCATTTCTGAGAAATGAACGAACTGAACGCGTCATAAACTGTATTCTGGTCAAAGTAAAGGCTTGCAAGCGCTTTCCGAACAGGCCCATGTCCGGTGAACTTTACAGTGATGTTTCCCATTACCTGCTCTTGGTCACCGTTCTCAGACAGGAAATCGCAGAACAGGTCTATTATCTCATCTGCCGTTTGCTTTGCAGCTGCGCCACCAAATTTCTCTTCTGGAGCGTATTTCAGAACCCAGAATGGAGCGCCAGCCTTCTCTGTACACTGCTTGGACATGTACTTCCGAGCTTCGGTTTCATTGACCGCTTCGCTGTCCTGAAGCTGAAAGACCTTCTGCACATAAGGCTTGAATTTCTGCCATACTTCAGAGCCGGGGGAAAGATAATTGTTGATAACTTCCTCTTTGCAGAGGCTGGTAATCATCGTGGCTAGTGTTTGGTCAGTCAGCGGCCACGGATTATTATCTCCTTTGTTCCAACTAAACTCACTGTTGACATAGTAACGCAGCAAGAAACCAAGGATGTATCCGCAGGCCATGCAATTATAGTAGCCATAAGGCGCGTCCTGGAGTTCCTGCCAAAGAGCATCCAATTTAATTTGCGTCCCTTGAGAGAAACGCTGTAAGATAAAGCTCGCAATCTTGGCAACTGCAGCTGCGCCATCGTTTCCTTTGCTTTGCGCGAGTGCTTCAAGGCCCTCAACATCCCACACACCAGCCTGCTTCAGACCATTTACAATATTGCCGACCTGAGTATTAGGAGATGTTTTTTGCACACCAGCCAAGGCAGTGCTCTGCTGAATCTTCTTAAAGGCAGTATTCGTCGAAACGATAAGTTCAGGAGCTGCAGTGAAAATGGAACCGAAGATTATATCCTTCTCCAGTTTTGTGGCAAAGTAAGAGGTGCCATATTCAGACGGATAAACCTTATCTCCGCAAACGACCATAAGCTGGTCATCCATTGCAGGCGCAGACCACTCCTCAATAACGCTGCTTGCCTCATCCGAATACCGTTCTGAATCGCCGCTTTTACCATCCTCACCAGCAAGCTCAGAATGTGTCATAGCATTATACCATCTATCCAGATGGTCTTCGGTCAGCGGAGACTTCAGAAGGTAAATAGCCATGCGCCCTGTTTCGTCCTGAGCGGCGAGAGTCTTTACTTTTTCTTGCATTGCCGCAAACTGACTGGATTCGGAAATCGCTATGACAAGAATTCCGAACTTATACGGGCACTTTTTCAGTTCCGTTTGAACCTCTCCAAAACGAGCATTCATTGACGTCGTTCCGGAATCGCAGGCCGCGATAAACATTCTGCCATAAGATGCGCTTGTCTTGTCCCAGATTTTTGCTTCCATGGACTTTGCAAAATACCCGTTTTTCTTAAATAATTCGTAGCGGGTATACTTCTTGATGAGCATCTCTTTGCGGACATCGAATACGTCTGCGTTTCCAGTGTAGGGAATCTGTAGGCGCATATCTCCGTTCGTCATGGCATCAAGGCGGAGCACGCCTATCTGCTCAAGGTCGGAGAGGTACATCTCCACATCTTCCTTGTTCAGCTGACCAGCAAAGCATTTATACAAGGTGCTTCTGGTAGCAGAAACCTTGCGCTGTGTGGCCTGACTATAAAGATTGCTGACAGTTCCAGAGGACATGACCGCAATCAGCAGCATGGCCGCTTTGAACACATGCATGTGATAATCGTCTGCGATGTATTCACGCTTCGCCATAAAATGCTGATATGCGCTTTTGGCCTCTGCTGAAAAACTACGAACGTCGCTCTCTCTGGTAAAGAAATAATCCCACAGGAAATCCGGGGTCAACCACCGCCAGTCATCCGGGCCATAATTATTGATGTAATAGATAAAGCCGACATTCTCTTCGGACTCTTTCGTATCCTTCATAAAGCGGAAGAGTGTACGCTGGGAAGCTCCGAAGTTCTGGGCAACAATTGCAAGGAGCGAAAGCGTCATCGGGTGCAGCGGGCAGAGCTGACGGAGGCGTTCCTTCTTGCTGCTCATGTCCAGATTATCGAAATCGGCGATGTTTTTGCTGATGGATTTCATCAGCTTATCTTTTTCCGCATTCCATTGCTCCTCCATCCCCGCACGGGTAAGGATGGAGCTGCCAATCAACTCATAGGCCGCACTTTCGCTCACATGAAAGTCAAGAGAATGATAGCGGTGGACAATCTGCTCGTAGACTTCTTCTCCAATCTGGCTGACCCAGCTAGGTGCTCTGTGGACAATCAGGAACATGAAGAAGGGCTGCTCCTTGCAGAACTCCGAGAGAGGCTGAAGAACATCATCAGTCGGATTGTTACGGAGATATGAGGTGAATTCGTCCCAGATAAAGATGATACCGGTATCCTGCAGATTGTTCCCTTCGATGACATCGGCGACCCAATCTTTAAACATCTGAAGGGAAGTAAAGAAGCCCCAGCCCTTATCTCGATAGATACGGGCGACAACATTTGCTGCTTTCAGGTTCCCCGCGTTCACTTCCTCGCGGAAATCATCGACAGAGCCATACTCTTCATATAGAGCATACGTCTGGTTCGTGAAGAGTTCGTCCCAATTGATGGAAGAATCGTTGACGGCGTCTTGTGCGGCAACAACTAGGGATTTTTTACCATAGTAAGCGGATGCGCCAAATTTCTCCTTGAGTTTTTCACGGATGGCATCCTCCATTGTCATCATGAGCTGGATGCCGCTCTTAATGTCGGTAGCCTGACTCTTCCAGATAACAAGGAACTCTCCCTTTTCCCGAATGGAAAGGAACCTCTCTCTATACGGAATCAGCATCTGGTTTGAGAGGAATTTTCGAATAGAATCGACGTTATCCTCAAACAGGTGCTTGAGAACGATTGCAGCATAGCTCTTGCCGGTGCCGTATGCACCATGAATCCAAAAAGAGCGACGCTTGTCCTCGTCTTCATATTTCATGGAGTCACAGATTTTCTCAATGGCTCCCTTCATATCTTCGTGGACAATGTACTCTTGCCACATATCAGGATGACGGGATTCAGAATCAATATCCACCACCGATTCGTAGTGTGGGCTCAGCTCAATGAAGGTATTATACTTAGCCATGATTCCTCCTCCTTACTTTGCGATTAAATCCAGAATATCAAGAGACTTGTATTCAGGGAAAAGCTGGACATTGTCCAAATCCGCGACAAAGGTCGTGCGGATGTACTTGTCGAACTGAAGGGAAATATCTTGCAGGATGTCCTTGAAGCGGTCAGGATTGATGCCGAAGATGGACACGGGGTCTACGCCTTTTGCCTCGGCGTTTCCTCTCGCTGCAGCCATCTGGCCAAGCGTAAAGGTATATCTGCCCGTTGCTTCTGCCCACATATACAACGCATAGAGAATAGCGACCGCATCCGGAGTATTCCATCCCTGTTTTGAAAACTTATAGCTGTTTCCGTTTGGAATCGGGATGCCCTGCTTCAAAACAGTACCGATGGGACTATGCCGGAAGGTTTCAAGTAGAGCGGTTACCGCGTTATCCCGCGTTGACTTCGAATAATCATCTCCAAGAAGGAAAATCAAATCGTTCTTCTCATAAATTTCTCCCGCAGGAGCATTCAGCATATACCATTTTGAAATGATGGAATTATAAGCAAGGTTTGTCCAGATGACAGCCCACGTCAAAGGGTTCCCGGCTCCAAGAGGCTGGACTTTGTTAAAGAGCGGTGTCGGAACACCAGACTTTGCACCTTTACCCGTTGCCGTCAAAAGGCCAGCTTCCTTTAGCCAAACCCTAAGCGAGTCATACTGGCGGGTTCCTAAAGAACCCATAGTGAAGCAGTTTTCTTTGTGCTCGAAGAAGTGTTCCAGCCAAGGACGACGAAGTCCAAAATGCTGATACCTATTCATTCCCTTTAAATCCATACCGTTTTCCCCTCCAGTGACGGAAAGAGACTTTGCTGCCAAGCAGCCCTTCCCATTCGTAAATTCAATACAATTGCAGCAGTGGATGCATCTATCCTCTCGGATGTAAATCTTACCGTTTTCAGTAATCGAAAATGCATTAACAGGACATTGAACTTCACATGCCTTACAGCCAAAGCAATATGCGGTTTTGTTTGCAATCCCCCTTAGATGGCTAAGAACAAACCTGTCCATTTTAGAATAAGGCCAGTATGTCACAACAGGTTTAGTTTCGCCAGAAATCTGAAATTGGAACTCTTGCTTATCGATTAACTGGGTGTATATATCGTTGTCCCTATATACGATAGGGCCAAGAATACTGCAGACTTGAAGCCAGTTCTGACGCTTAGATACAAAACTAAAGGAAATCTTGTCATCAGCAATCTTTTCGACTACACGGTTCCCACCGTTCTGGAGCCCACGGCCACCCATACGGGCCTTCCATCCACCTTGCTCTATAAACTTTTTCACTTCGCTATCTGGTTTTGTAGCGCGGGCATAGTTTTCGACATTTGAAAGAAGCTCCCGCATTTCATCTGGATAGCAGTCATTTACAATCCCATCCCACCAAGCAGAAGACATGGGGCATACTATACAGCCAACGCGAAATAATCCTTTACGGTAAGCTTCATTAAAAAGAATGCCATTATGGAGCATATAGATGAACAGCTCGGATGTTCCCCATTTCAAAATCGGGCTGCAATTGATTTGGTTAATATTCTTAGCGCCAACGCTAATTTCATCTCTATCAGCCCTCGCAGCGCTTTCCTCAGCTCTCACACCATCAAAAACTACGACCTTAATATTATAGTTTCCGGTTAGTTCTCTGAGAAGCAAAATCGTTGGAACTGATTTATGAACAGCGCAACACCATCTCATTCTTCTTCCCGGAGGGCCAAACTCTTCCCAGCTATCTGTGGGCTTCAGATGGCTTTTGGCTTCATAGAATTTAAGCGATGACCAGTGCTTCTTTGCCTTTTCTACAGACTGAATAGTGGTGGATAGCTCCATTCCTGTATTGCTAAACACCACCGAGAATTCATCCGGGGATAATGTACGACTGACAAGGTCGAGGAGCACCAAGGAATCCTTTCCTCCACTAAACGCAACAGCGAATGCCATTCCTTGCTTTTCGTATTTATCATGAGTCTTTCTAATGAAATCCATGGATGTCTTTTCAAGACCGAGCATCAAACGTTCATTTTCTTTCCAGAGTGCATCGACATCAATTGGCTCCAGATTCAGACCTTCAGTATAAATTTTTATGGTCGGTTTCGTGTAGAATCCACCGCCCGTGGCTTCCGCAACACAAGTGCCGTTCAGAATGTAGCGGCGAATTCCCTCGGCCCAAAGTAACGGAGCATCTGTGTCCGGATATGTCCAATGTTCGTTAAAGCCGAAATAATCCAGCTCCTCTTTAAACACAGGACGAATCTCTTTTTCAATTTTGCTGTTAACTGACAGACGGTAAATACCGTTTTGACCCGTCCACTCATATCCGTACATAGATTGACCTCTATTCTAATATGGCGCGTTTACTTATTCCCGCGCACATATACTGTTTTGTTCTCGTTTGACCACGCAAACCGATAGTCGTTCAACGCCTTCGGCAGCGCATAAATCATTTCGCCGTTTTCCAACATTCCAGCATCCCGCAGTTCCAGCCGCAAATCTTCACCAGGCATACGCATCGGCAAATCATGGTGCTCCTCCATAAAGAGCGTAACCACATCTGGGAAGGTCTGGAGCGGTGAGTCAACCGGGACGAACGCGGCGGCAAGTGTATCGAGCGTCTGGTTCAAATCCGGAGAGATAGATTTAAAGCCGATGGCAGGATACTTATCCAGCACTTCTTGCAATAAAAGGAGCGTCCAATCCAAGCCGTGCGGCAGCGACGGCAGTGTTGTCAGCCACGCAGCATTAATATCTCTCGGTATGACATATGCCACATTTGCCTTGCGGAAAAGGTCATCCAGCCGGTCGTGCATCCGAAGGCACCAAGCATCATCGATTCCCAACGACTCGCTTAGAAGATAGCGTTCTGAATCATAAATGAGGAAGGTGTTGGATGAGCCGAGCTGTAAGAGCTGGCCAATGCCACCATAGGTGAGCATGGTCTTCTGCAAATAGTCCTTAGCATCGGAAGCATACAGAAGGCCGCCATTGCTTCTAGCAAGGTGAATCATCAGGCCCCGCAGAGTCATCGGGTAGTCTGGTTCCTTCTCGAAAATATGTGGCGTAGAGAATTTGTACGGTGCCCCTGCCACAGCCTTTTTCTCAAAAAGGAATCGGGCAATGGCATACACCGCATCAACGTTTTCACAGTCGTTGTCATTCAAAAACATCGACAGCTCTTGGGAGGCAGCCCCGAAGAGAAGCTGGTTATTGCTATAACCTCCAAATTGAGCAAAATGTGTCCTCAGAATCCGCCCCAACGCTTCTTCAGCCTCGTCCAGGTCAACAAAGCTATCAACATGAACATATCGGTTACCAGGCATGGCAATAATGTTCACGCTACCGTCCAAGGCAGAAGCAGTGGACGAAACCGCCGCATCAGGCTGAACAGCCTTTATCAGTTCTTTTACTGTTGCACCCTGTAGTCCAACAGACCGGAGGTATGCCTCAGATTTTTCTATTGATACGCCATATCCTTTTGCGGTCAGAGTTTCATCCTTCTTTTCAGCAGGCGTAGTTTTGGCCTTTCGACCTGATGCAGATGCCTTAGCCTCACCATAGAGAACAATCTGCTCCTCGGTATATCCGCACCTTACACACAGTGCCCGTATCATTTCCATGAGGCGTGGAATGTTATAGTTAATACATACCCAATACCCATTTGAAAGCTGGGCGCAATGAAGGCCATCAAGCCGCTCCTCCAACAGGTAGGGGCGGTCTTTTTTTGCTGCAATTAGCGACTCTTTATAAAGTCCATCCATTGCTGCATTATGCCTAGCAAGCTCCTGCTCGGTGATTCCGACGAGAATCCGAGTCCAATTCTTCCCCTCGATAGGTACTCCAGCTATTGCGCAATAAACAGGAGCGGTACGCTCAAAACTCTGAGCATTTGTAAAGTCATATTTAATCCAGCTAGGCTGAATTTCAACCGTTTGTTGTGATGCTTCTGTTTCAACAGGAGCTTTTTCTTTTTCACGAAGATAGACAATATAAGCCGCAAGGAGCTGTACAGCCGTATTGCGAAGGCGCTTATTGACAAATGTCTTTTTCGTGCGCCGCAAAGCAGATTCCACTTCGTCTGTGGAAGTGACGCTCGTTAGCGTCTGAGGCAATGCCCGCGCTTTGATGAGGAGAGCGTTTATTTGTGCATATGCTTTCTGGATATCTTTTAATACAGATGGCGTAACAGCATTAGGAAGCCACTGGAAAAACTCTTGTTCAGCAGGATTGCTAATTTCTGCCATGTTCATTTCCCTCCGTTCTTCCTTTGCTGTTGCCTTGCCATGAGCGGCACGCTGCTCACCAGAATTCTGACCATCTTGAGATGCAACGCTCTTCTCCGTGCTTAGGATTCCTTCATAACGAGCTCTGTTGTTTTTGTAGAGCGAGGCCACCTCAGAAAACATAGGTGTTCCCGGAGCAGATTTTGATTCCTGCCCCTCGTACAGACCTCCTAGACTGCGGAGCCGGTTTACCAATCCACCTGCACTGCGATAACTGTCACTGATTACATATCCATTTCTCTTTGCGAGGTTACGCAGACGCACGGATGCTTTCTCAGCAGCCTTCGTAATAGACGTCCCATTCTTTACCATGTCGAGATACACATCCAACAATACGACTGCTTCCTGTAGGTCAAATGGGCGTTTATTCACAGGTGTTCTGGAATCCTTACGTGCTTGCATCTCTTCTTTTTCCCCCAGACTGCCATAAGACACGCGGCAATGCTTATTTTTCAGTATTACCTTTTTCCGATGGCTGTCCGGAGAAAAAACCGTAGACTGGTCTCTCAGCATTTTCCGGTATCATATAGGTCGTTCCGTGCGTTAGCACTCCGGGTATCCGGTTCATTTTACAGTGGTTTTGCACTTGCCTTTGTGTGATGTCCCATTTTTCAGCAGCTTCTTTTGTAGTCATATAGCCGTTCATAGAATCAACCTCCTGTAGCATCAAAGCGCACAACAAGCTATAATATTTTACCATGCTTTCGGCGAAATGTCAATGCGCGAAGACGAAATCTAGAGTTCGTTTTGGCGAAATCGAAGGCTCAACATCTCGCTCAAATTCTTCCTGAAGGAACGCATCAAGCGAGGAGAAGATTCCCTTCTGCCGCCCCCGGCCTCTCTGTCTTGTAGTCTCGGTTGGTGGTTTTCTAAAAACTATTTTCATGTTTTTGAAAAACATCGTGTTTTCCTCTTGACAAAACGCAGCTTGCGTGTATAACGAAAACATAAGATGTTTTTGACAAACAAGGAGGACGTTTTATGGCAACATTAGGCTGTATTCAAGCTAAGATGGGTAGGACAACCTACTACATCTGCAAAATGGCCGCTGGGGAGCTTATCGACAAGGTAGGCATCGCCAAGGAGCTCCCAGAATGGCCAGATATGACCGCAGAAGAAAAGATGCAACGAGAATGCGACATCAAACGAATCGTTGAAGAGATTGTTCCGTATGTCACGGATGACCCAGACCGCTTCTTCTCTAGCCTCATCGTGGATATCTACTCCGGCTTTGATGAAATCCGTTTTGAGCCACTCTCAAAAGTCGTAGGCAACATTCCAGACGCCTATGCCGTTCCTATGGCAGACATGGGCTTCATAACCCTCCCCGGCAAAGAGCGACTCATTGCTCTGGACGGGCAGCACCGCCTTCTGAGTTTGAAAATCGCCATCAGAGGTATCATGGGAGTTCCGGGTGGTACAAAGACCTTTGCTGCTATGAATAAGCTCCAGCCCCACCCTGAGCTTGCGAATGAAGAGCTCTGCATCATCCTTGTGGAGCACACTGACACAGCAAAAATCCGGAAAATCTTCAACAAGATTAACAAGTACGCCAAACAGACCAGTCGTAGCGACAATATCATCACGAGTGACGATGACACGTTTGCTGTTATTGCCCGTCGCCTCTTCAAAGAGGGTGGCCCACTAGCTCCGATTAATGGTATCGACCTTGTTAACTGGAAGAGCAACACCCTATCCCAACGCAGCAAGAACCTCACGACATTGAGTGCCCTGTATACGATTGCAGAGACAATCCTGAAGGACAAAAAATACTCTTCCAAGATGTTGCCAGATAACGCAGCGCTTGAAGAAGCATACCAGACTATCGCTTCCTTCTGGCGTATCACTCTCGATGGTGTGCAGGCATACCAGCAGTACCTTGAACTTACCCGCAACAACAAACCCGTCTCCAATCTGCGTGAGGAAAACCTCCTGCTGAAGCCGGTGACTCAGATGGCGCTTGCGCATGTCGCTCTTATGGCCCAACGTAAGGAAATTAGCTGGGACTCCGTCGTTGGAAAGCTCAACCAAATCGACTGGTCTTTTAACAATGAATTGTGGTTCAACATCCTCGTGATAGGCAGCGCCAACAAGAAGATGATTACCGGCAAGGACTCTATCCGCAGTGCTGGTATGGTGATTGCTTACATGGTCATGGGCAACCAGATGACACGAAGTGAGGTAGATGACGTCCGTCAAATCATCCGCAATGCACGGAACGATGACAGCGCCACTCTCCCTCGTATGATTCCTTAACTGCAGGAGGTGCTGATGACAGATATGACAACAGCCCCCCATTCCGTTGAGTATAAATGTCCGCATGAAGGTTCCCGTTGTAAGCTAGGCAAACACTGTCATGTCCTTGAAACCGCCGACAGGCTCCCCTGCAGAATCACTGCGTTTGTTAAGTGCCCAATCTACAAGAAAAAGATTCCTGTTGAAATTGGTGCACAGCCGAACTAAATAGGAGTTACTCACAGGAAAGCCGCTTAGACGCGCTAAGCTGTAGGACTCAATCAACATGATTGATTTTCTATGGTGAAGTGTATCTAAGCGGCTTTTTTCATTGAAAGGAGGTGAGACCCGGCACCATCTACAGAGACATCCGCAACAGCAAGGGCCGCCTGCTGTGCAAAGCGAATGACCAGAGTGGCATGGTTGAAACTGAAGGCCCCCACAAGTCGAGCTGTAAGTTCAACGTCCCAATTGGCGGCTCATTCACAGTTACCCGTGAAAACATTATCTCGCGGGTAACCCGCACCAAGACCACATTCATTGTGGAAGACACTGTCGCTGCCTAACGCAGCAAAAATCAAACCGAATCCGCAGAGCTGCATTGACGGCCATGGATTGTAGTTGTTCCTCACAGGAGAACTATATCCACGGCCGCCTTTTCTGTTCTACGGACAAAAAATCGGCTCCTGCGGATTCCGCATCCAAAGGAGTCGATTTTTATGAAAAGCAACGCAAAAGAAAACCATCCCTTTATCTACGACCGCACCACCGGCGAGAAGATTCCGGTCAGCAAGGAAGTCCGCGACGAATACTACAGGGAGGCAGCCCGCATCCGGATGAAGGAGCAGGCTCATGGACGCTGCGTCTGTCCTCAGAGCAAAGTCTGGGCCTGTGACGGAGACTGCCTTATCTGTGAGTACCGTCGTTCCGGCGACCTGGCTTCTCTGGACGTCCCCGTCGGTGAAGATGGCGAGGACACCCTGATGGACATGCTTCCGTCTGAGGCTCCTGCCATCGAGAGAATCATTGCAGACCGCGACCTGCTTGACCGCCTCTTCGCCCGTCTCCGGGAGCTTGACCCCGATGCGGACACCATCATCACCATGTGGATAGACGACGGCAACGTCTCCGACCGCGCCATTGCCAAGGCCCTCGGTCGGCCCCAGCGCACCTTCGCCGACCAGATGAAGAAGTATCGGACGGAGCTCCGGCGCATCCGGGGCTATTAATCCCCAGCACTCCCGGCCCTCTGACCATCGGTTCTCCCGGTGGCCGGAGGGCCTTTTTTGTTTTTTGAAAATTCCTCCGCTCAAAACGGCTCCTCACCTTCAGTGGGAGGTGGAAGGCAACAAACGACACCAGCCTTCAGGGAGGTGAAGACCGTGTACGACAACAACTACAGGAACAGCAGCCTCGCAGCCGAGGAGATTCAGGTGCTCAAAGCTATCTCCTGCGTCTCCGCACGTCTGGCGCAAAAGCTCGCTGCCCTCGACAACCAGAGGCAAACCAAGGAAGGAGGAAATCACAATGTCAAAGCTGGCGGATATGGCTATGGCCATCCAAGAATTGCACGATGCTGCTGCCGCTATTGATGATGTAGCCAACTGGCTGACTCGTCAGTTCAGCAGCCCCGCGCCCAAGGAGCCGGAGCCCAAGCCCGCGCCCACGTTGGAGCAGGTACGGGCGGTGTTGGCGGAGAAATCCCGCGCCGGTCACACGGCGGCAATCCGGGAGCTCCTCCGGAAGTATGGGGCCGAAAAGCTCTCACTGGTCGACCCGCAGCACTATGAGGCCCTGCTCAAGGATGTGGAGGGACTTGCCGATGCCACCTAATGGACATGCGCTTCTCTCGGCATCTGCCTCAGACCGCTGGCTCCACTGCCCGCCATCTGCGAGGCTGTGTGAGCTCTACGAGGATAAGGGCTCCGATTATGCCGCTGAGGGCACAGATGCCCATACGCTCTGTGAGTATAAGCTCCGGAGGGCGCTGGGCATGGAGGCCGCCGACCCCACAGAGAACCTGACCTGGTTCAACCAGGAAATGGACGAGTGCGCCAATGACTATGTCGCCTACATCCTTGAACTGGTGGAGGCAGCCAAAGAGACCTGTTCAGACCCGGTGGTGCTCATCGAGCAGCGGGTGGACTTCTCTCGCTGGGTGGAACAGGGCTTCGGCACTTCCGACGCCATCCTTATCGCGGACGGCACCATACACGTGATTGATTACAAACATGGGCTTGGGATACTCGTCTCCGCAGTGGAAAATCCTCAGCTGAAATGCTACGGGCTCGGTGCTTTGGAGCTGTTTGATGGCATTTACGACATCGACAACGTGTGCGTTCACGTCGTACAGCCCAGACGCCAGAACATCAGCACGTTCGAGATTTCCAAGGACGACCTGTACCGCTGGGCGGACGAGGTTCTGAAGCCAACGGCAGAACTGGCCTTTGCCGGGGACGGCAACTTCCTCTGCGGTGAGTGGTGCGGATTCTGCAAGGCCAAGAA
>ERZ1026880.300-NODE-300-length-26198-cov-3.705160_pt1 | contig 26198 bp, 23 predicted proteins | sample MGYA00380170_ERZ1026880 | MGnify/ENA primary metagenome ERZ1026880 (study PRJEB33269, sample SAMEA4719806) | human gut metagenome | biome: human-associated habitat; feature: organic feature; material: feces | place: Cameroon | collected 2013-10 ...
CCGGCCGCACCTTCACCGGAGTCGCCCCCTCGACCATCATCGGCCGAGAGCGCAGCCAGGCCGGCATCGTCCTGCGCGACCCCAACGTGAGCCGCCGCCACGCCGAGCTGCGCTTCGACGGCCGCGAGTGGCACATCGTCGATCTGCGCTCCACCAACGGCACGCTCGTCAACGACGTCGACGTCGACGAGTGCGTCCTGCGCGACGGAGACCTTCTGACCTTGGGCCTCGTGAACCTCGAGTTCCGGGAGAATAACTAATGATCGACCTCGTCCTCTTTATTGGGCGCGTCGTCCTCGTCGTCGTCCTGTATCTCTTTCTCTTTGCCGTGATGCGCACCGGCGTGGGCCTCGTCAGGGGCCAGCGTCGCGACGCGGCGATCTGGTCGGTCGACGTCGAGAAGGGCACGCGCAGCCTGCGCGGCCTGCATGTCGACATCCTCGGCCCCGTGATCGTCGGGCGCTCGCCCAGCTCCGACATCGTCGTCGACGAGCCCTACGTCTCGTCGACGCACGCGCGCTTTACCCTTCAGGGCCCCGCCCTCGTCCTCGAGGACATGGGCTCGACCAACGGAACGCTCGTCAACGGGCACCCCATCACGCAGGCGGTCACGCTGCGCGACGCCGATGAGGTGCAGATTGGCGACACGATTATGAGGGTGAGCCGCGGATGAGCTCGGAGGAGCTGAACAACACCTCCGCCCAGGAGCCCGCCAACGTGCCCGGTCGCGCCGAGATGGCCGTGGAGGGCCGCGCCGGCGCAGACGTCGTCCAAGGCGCGAGCGCGACCCTCGCATGGGGATCGCGCTCCGACGTGGGCCTCGTCCGCGGGCACAACGAGGACTCATTCCTCGTGCAGGCGCCGCTGTTTGCCGTGTGCGACGGCATGGGCGGGCACGCCGCCGGCGAGGTCGCGAGCTCCATTGCCGTCAGCACCATCGCCGAGAAGGCCCCGGCAGGCGCCGACGACGTCCTTTTGGGCGTCGCCGTGGAGGCCGCCAACACGGCCGTCATGCTCGGCGCCGAGCAGGGCGTGGGCAAGCCCGGCATGGGATGCACCGCGTCGTGCTGCCTCATCGAGGAAGGCCGGATGGCCATCGCCCATGTGGGCGATTCGCGCATCTACCTGCTGCGCCACGGCTCCCTCGTGCGCGTGACGCACGACCACTCGTACGTCGAGGAGCTCGTGGACTCCGGCCAGATCACGGCCGACGAGGCCCGTACGCACCCCTCCCGCTCCATCATCACCCGCGCCCTCGGCTCGGACCCCGACATGTACGCCGACCACTTCTCGCTCGAGGTGAGCAACGGCGACCGCGTGATCTTGTGCTCCGACGGGCTTTCGTCCATGATCGCCGACAGCCAGCTCGAGGCGCTCGCCGTCTCGAGCGCCACGCCGCAGCAGGCCGCCGACAACCTCGTCGCCGCAGCGCTCACCGCCGGCGGCCTCGACAACGTCACGGTCGTGGTGGTCGACGTCGTCGACGACGGCACTGCCGAGAAGAGCCGCCGCAGACTCGCCAAGCGCGCGTTCGGCGTCACCGCAACGCTCGTGGGCATGCTTCTTGCCACCATCCTCGTGTGCCTCGCCTTTATCCGCGGCGAGTGGTACCTCTCGGTCAACGGCGACACCGTGGGCATCTACCAAGGCATCAACGCGAGCGTCTTGGGCATTCCGCTCGGCAACCTCGTCGAGACGAGCGCCGTGGCGGTAGCCGACCTGCCCGCCTCGGTCCAAGACCAGCTCGAGCAGGGCATCCGCGTGGCCAACGAGCAGGCAGGCCGCGACACCTTGGACGCCTACCGCGTCCAGATAGACGCCGACAAGACCGCCGCGGCCAGCGTGGCGGACGAGGCAAAGTCCGAGGGAGACCCGGGCGCGGCCGTCGACACCGCACCCACCAAGCCAGAGAACGGAGGCGAATAGCATGCGCCGCAAGCACAGAACAATGACCCGCGCCGAGGAGAGCAGCCGCTTCGCCGCCCAGGCGCTCGAGGAGGGACGCGGCTTCCACCGCAGGCACAGCGAGCTGTTCCTGCTCATCCTCGCGGCCATCCCGGTTCTTCTGCTCTATTCCATGTACGTGCTCACCTCCGGCAACGAGCTCGGGCTCGAGAACCTCGACGTCCCGCTGGGGCTCCTCGGCGCCTTTGGCATGGCGCACCTCGCCATCAGAAGGCTCGCCCCGGCGGCCGACCCGGCCATCCTGCCCATCGTCTTTCTCCTGTCGGGCATCGGCATAACCTACCTCACGCGCCTAGCGCCGGCCCTGGCCATCAACCAGGTCGTCTGGCTCTTCATCTCGGTCGGCGCCATGGTGGCGGTCCTCGCCTTCGCGAGGGACTTCGAGAACCTCGCGCGCTACAAGTACACCTTGGGCCTCGTGGGCGTCCTGCTGCTGCTCCTGCCGATGTTCATCGGCACCGAGAAGGGCGGCTCCAAGCTCTGGGTCTACATCGGCGGCTTCGGCTTCCAGCCCGGCGAGTTCGCAAAGATCCTCATCGTCTTGTTCCTCGCCTTCTACCTCGCGTCCAACCGCGAGGCGCTCTCGATCTCCATGCGCCGCTTCGGGCCCTTCTCGGTCCCGCGCCTGCGCATGCTGCTGCCGTTACTCGTCATGTGGGGCATCAGCCTGCTGCTCGTCGTGTTCGAGCGCGACCTGGGCAGCGCGCTTCTCTTCTTTATCTTCTTTGTGATCATGCTCTATGTGGCCACCGGCCGCGTGAGCTACGTCGTCGTGTCGTTTCTGCTGCTCGCAGTGGGCGGCGTGTTCTGCTACTTCGCCTTCAGCCACGTGCGCACCCGCGTGAACATCTGGCTCGATCCTTGGGCGGACGCGCAGGGCGGCGGCTACCAGATCGTCCAGTCGCTCTACTCGCTTGCCGACGGCGGCCTCGTCGGTGCGGGCATCGGCAAGGGCCTGCCGACGCTCATCCCCGTCGTCGAGTCCGACTTCATCTTTAGCGCCATCGCCGAGGAGAGCGGCCTTCTGGGCGGCGCGGCGGTGCTTATCTTGTTCCTGCTGCTTTGCGTGCGCGGCTACGCAACCGCGGCGCGCGCCAAGTCCGACTCGGCAGCCTTCGCCGCCGTCGGCCTCACGAGCGCGCTGGCGTTCCAGGCCTTCCTCATCGTAGCCGGCGTGACCAAGCTCATGCCCCTCACCGGCGTGACGCTTCCCTTCATGAGTCAGGGCGGCACCTCGCTTCTGGCCAGCTTCATCATCGTCGGCCTGCTTTTGCGCGCGGGCGACGACGGCACGGGCCACGGAACCGAGCTCGCCGCGGCGGCGGACGAGGGCAGCGCGCTTCTTGGCACCTCCAACATCGCAGGGCTCGCCGCCGGCGCCCATTCGGCGGAAGGCGTCGTGCGCGGCAGCCACGCGCGCGGCAGCTTCAAGGTGCAGTCCGCCGAGTCGGGCGTCCTCGGACGCGTGGCGCTCGGCAAGCGCCTCACCACCCTGGTGAGCGCCTTCTCGCTCCTCTTTGCCGTGCTCATCGCCAACCTCACCTACGTGCAGCAGATCGACGCCGAGCGTATCCAGTCGCTGCCCAGCAACAACCACACCATCGCCAAGACCGCCTATGTCCAGCGCGGCGCCATCGTCACGAGCGACGGCGTCACGCTTGCCGAGAGCATCCAGCAAGCCGACGGCACCTATCTGCGCAACTACCCTCTGGGCTCCCTCGCGGCGCACACCGTTGGCTACATCTCCACTCAGTACGGCAGTGCGGGCATCGAGTCCACCATGAACGAGACCTTGACCGGCCACGCCGACTACTCCAACTGGCACAGCGCCCTGTACTCGCTTGCCGGGGTCCAGGTCACCGGGTCCACGGTGAGCCTTACCATGAACTCGCAGATCCAGAAGGCCGCGGAGGCCGCCCTCGACGGCTTTACCGGCTCCATCGTGGTCATCAACCCCAAGACCGGCGCCGTCCTGGCCAAGGCCTCGGCGCCGACCTACAGCAACGACCAGCTGAGCGACATCATGGGCGGAAACGGGTCCCAGATGCTCGACCGCTCCACGCAGGCGCTTTACACGCCCGGCTCCACATTCAAGGCGGTCACGCTCGCGGCGGCGCTCGATTCCGGCTCAGCCACCCTCGACGACCAGATTGAGGCACCCGCGTCGACCGAGATCGGCGGAGCCGAGATCACCAACTACCGCAACAAAGACTACGGCACCCTGAGCCTCAAAGACGCGCTCGCAGTCTCGTCCAACACCGCGTTCGCGCAGGTGGGCACCAAGCTCGGCGCCGACAAGCTCGTGAGCTACGCAAACGCCTTCGGCTTTGGCCGCGAGCTCGGCATCGACTTCTCGTGCCGCGCGTCGCTCATGCCCAAGCCCTCCGAGATGACGGAATGGGAGACCGCCTGGGCCGCCTGCGGCCAGCCCGTCGGCCAGCACGAGAGCCCCGCCGGCCCGCAGGTGACGGTGATGCAGAATGCCGTGATCGCCGGCGCCATCGCCAACGGCGGCGTGGCCATGAACCCCTACGTGGTCGACCACGTGCTCTCTGCCGAGGGCACCACCGTCTCGACCACGAGCCCCAAGTCGCTCGGCCAGGCCGTGAGCGCCGATGCCGCCGCCCGCACCAAGGAGGCCATGCTCGCCTGCGTCGAGAGCGGCTCGGGCATGCGCGCCCAGGTCTCCGGCACGCGCGTCGCCGGCAAGACCGGCACCGCCGAGGTCGAGGACGGCAACGTGAACTCGCTCTTCATCGGTTTCGCGCCGTACGACAACCCGACGCTCGCGATTTCCGTCTGCGTCGAGGGCAACGGAACCGACGTCGAGGGCCTGGGCGCCGCGCTGGCGGGCAGGGTCATGGCCGCGACGCTGAGCATTCAAGCAGCGGGGGCTGGTGCCTGATGGTGATTAAACGACCGGCCCGGGCGGGCACGATAAAGAGCAAACGCACCAACGAACGAACCATAAACGCAGCAACCAAGTTGACAATGCGCGGACAACTCCGCGAGCGGGATAGGAGAGACGATGCCAGGTAAGGTTCTCGGCGGCAGGTACCAGGTTCAGGACAGGATCGGCACGGGCGGCATGGCCACGGTGTTCCGCGGCCGCGACGACGTCCTCGGCCGCACCGTTGCCATCAAGACGATGCTGCCGCAGTACGCGACGGACCCCTCGTTCGCCGCTCGCTTCAAGCAGGAGGCGCAGGCCGCGGCCGCGCTCCAGAGCCCCTACATCGTGAGCGTCTACGACTGGGGCAAGGACGGCGACACGTACTTCATCGTCATGGAGTACCTGCGCGGCACCGACCTCAAGAGCGGCATCCGCAAGCACGGCGCCCTCGACTGCAAGAAGGTCGCGCAGATCGGCAGTCAAATCGCCCAGGCGCTCAGCGTCGCGCACAAGCACGACATCATCCACCGCGACATCAAGCCGCAGAACATCATGGTGCAGCCCGACGGCAACATCAAGGTGATGGACTTCGGCATCGCTCGCGCAAAGAACAGCCACCTAACCCAGGACAACTCCGTCCTGGGCACGGCTCACTACGTCAGCCCCGAGCAGACGCAGGGCAAGGAGCTCGGCCCCACCACCGACATCTACTCCCTGGGCATCGTGATGTACGAGTCGGCCACCGGCCAGGTCCCCTTCAAGGGCGACGACGCCATCTCGGTCGCGCTCAAGCAGGTCAACGAGCAGCCCATGCCGCCCTCGCAGCTCAACCCCAACGTCGACCCCTCCCTTGAGGCCATCATCCTCAAGTGCATGCAGAAGGATCCGGCGGCCCGCTTCCAGACGGCCGACGAGCTCAACCGCGCGCTGCGCGACTACCTCGCCGGGCGCCTCTCGGCCGTGGCCGGCGCCACCGCCGCCATGACCTCCCCCATCGCCGCCGGCGTGACGAACAGGCTCGAGCCTGGCGAGGGCGCGACCGCCGTCAGCCCGCGCATCCAGCGCGACAACCGTTACCGTCCCCAGACGGCCACCGAGCAGGCGGCCGAGCAGGAGGCTGAGCGCGAGCGCAAGCACAGCAGAAACAAGAAGCTCGGCATCTTTGCCGCTATTGCCCTTATTGCCGTCATCGGCGCGGTCGTCATGGCGCTCCTCAACTCGGGGACCAAGAACTACCCGATCCCCAACCTGAGCGGCCTCACCAAGGACCAGGCCATCGAGGCCATCGAGAAGGACGGCCACTTCCAGTACAAGTTCTCCGAGCAGTACGACTCCAATATCGCGGCGGGCTACGTCGTCGACCAGAACCCCAACCAGGGACGCGACTTCCCCGAGGGCACCGTCATCAACTTCACCGTGTCCAAGGGCCCCGCCCCCGCGGCCGAGGTCACCGTCCCCGACCTCTCCAACATGACGCCCGAGGAAGCTGAGGCCGAGCTGGCCAAATACAAGCTCACGGGCAAGAGCGGCAACTCCGAGCCCAGCGATGACGTCGAGGTCGGCCACGTCTGCCGCCAGAGCCCGGGCGCCAGCACGAGCGCCAAGGCAGGCGACACCATCACGTACTACCTCTCCTCCGGCCCCAACGAAGTCGAGGTCCCCAACGTCTCCGGCTACTCCGAGAACAACGCGAAGAGCACCCTCAAGGCGGCTGGCTTCACCGACATCAGCGTCGTCTACGACAACTCCGACACCGTGACCAGCGGTCTTGTGGTGCGCACCGACCCGAGCGCCGGCACCAAGACCGCCGCGAACCAGACCATCACCGTCACCGTTTCCACCGGCCCCTCCGACAAGCGCATCGACGTCCCCTACGTCGTGGGCGAGTCCTACAGCGACGCGCGTTATGAGCTCGCGAGCGCCGGCTTCAATGTGACGCTGGCCGACGGCTGCAGCGCCAACGGCACCGTCACGTACCAGTCGGTGACCAGCAAGGCCGAGAAGGGCACCACGATCGTCCTCACCACCAAGACCCAAAGCACCGGGGACACCACCGGAGGCAATGGCGGCGGCAACGCTGGTGGCAACACCGGCGACGACGCGGCAAACGGGCAGTAGCGCCAACCCGCGAGTGCGTTGCGAAGAAACCCCGACCTCTGGGCGCCGCAAAGCACTTCTTGCCAATTAACGCTAAGAAAGAAGGGCCTCTGGGCCACGCGAACGCCCAGAGGTCCTGTTTTTTTAGCTCGTAGCTCTATGCACGCCCAGGGGTGACGGTTTCTTAGCGCGCTGGGCAAGAAGTGACACAATGTTATTTAGCGCGTTGGCTCCTCGCCACACCTAAATCCGCAGTTCAAAGCCGCGTCAAGCACTTTTGATGGCAATAATCAGTCCCCTGGGAGACGATTGTCTCGCCGAGGAGGGATACATGGAGATCGCAGAACAGATAAAAGCGGGTCGCGCACGGCTCGGGCTCACCCAAGACGAGCTCGCCCAGAGAGTCTTCGTCTCCCGTCAGACCATCAGCAGCTGGGAGAACAACAAGACCTATCCCGACGTCCAGAGTCTGATGCTCCTCTCCCAAACCTTTGGCACCTCAATTGATGATCTGGTCAAAGGAGATGTGACGCGCATGAAGGAACGACTCGAGCAAGACGTAAAGACGCTGAACCGCTTTGGCACAGGAATCATCCTGGCCGTCGCAGCCGCGACGATAGCTATCTTTGCGACAACCTGGCAAAACAAGCACGGCTGGTCGCTCGGGCAGCAAATCCCGACTATGCTCATCGCCGTCATCGCTTGCATAGCCCTAGCCTACTGCGTCGCAAAGACAGAGAAGATCAAGCACGACCATGACCTTCAGAACTTCAGGGAGATCAGCGATTTCATGGACGGAAAGACGCCCGGACCCGACACCGAAGTGCCCAAGCCCGAGCGTCGCGGCCTCCCGGAAACCGTCAAGTTCCTCATCGCCGGAGCAGTCGGTTTTGCGGTCTTTGAGCTGTTGTCTGCGCTGTTCCTTTAGGAGAGGTGCTTCTGGGCGAATCCGAGAACCGCGGAGAAATACGCCTCGGGATCTACCATGCTGGCGCAGCAGTGCCCCGCGCCGTCCACTTTGAGGAGCTCGTGCTCGCTTGCTGCTGCGTCCGCCAGGCGTCGGGCGCTGTAGGGGGGCACCATAAAATCGTCGTTGCCGTGGATAACGAGCAAAGGCACCTTGGCGCCCTTGGCAGCCTCCTCCGCATTCGCATCGGCGAGGTCGAACCCGCACTTCTGTCCGCGGAAAACCAATCGGGCGATATCGAGCACCGGGTGAGGCGAAATCGACTTACCGTTGACTCCGCGACTCAGCATATAGATAGCCTCGTTCCAAAGGTCCGCATAGGCGGAGTCGCTGACAACGGCTTCGACCTGTGAGGGAATGTCGCGCTCGGCTGCCGCCTCCACAGCGGCGGAAGCGCCCATGGACTCGCCAAGAAGGACGATGCGCGCATCGGCGTCGCGCTCGACCACAAGACGGCACCATTCCACGAGGTCGCGGCGCTCGGCATGGCCGTAGCCCGTCAGCACTCCCCCGCTTTCCCCTTGAGCGCGCATGTCCACGAGCAGCAGGTTGTAGCCGGCCCGAGCGAACCTGTGGGCTACCGCAAGGCCGCTCTTCCAGGTGCCGCCGAAGCCCGGTGCGTACACAAGCCAGTTATGCGACGGGACAGCAGCAGTGAGCTCATGGCCTACCAGCCGACATCCATCAGAGGCCTGCATGTCCACAGCCTCGAAAGAAGGGCGTGCGAGCTCAAACCATTCGCGGGCAGCATTCAGCTCGGATTCGCGCTTCTTCGACGCGTCGTCGAACTCCGCACGGGTGAGGTCCTTGCCTTGGATTTGCCAAAACCTGTCCGCCTCGGGGCCGAAGGCCTCCGGGGCAACCTTCGGGACCAGCGAGACCTCGCCCGCGGCAATCTGGTTGCCGAGGCTAATACCCTGGAGCACGATGGCCGCAGCGGGAAGCACGCCGAAGGCAATAAGACCTATGCCCACAAGCAAGTGCTCGGGACCCGAGACGATGCAGAACACACCTGCGGCGATGAGGCAGGCGACAAAGCCCGCGAGCGACCCGAAAGCCCCATAGCTGGGCTTTTCGACGGGAAGCTTGTCGGCATTGACAACACGGTCCTCATAGAGCTTCGAGCTCTTCTCGCGCGGGGCCCTGCCAAATGGCCTTCCGATATTCACGATATCGTCCTCCAATGCTCCTAGCTGCGATTTATTTGAACCAAGTATAGAGGACGGGCACCCGCGCAAGCAGGTGCCCGTCCCCCAAGAAAGGCGAATCGTCCCGTAGGCGTCGTCCGAAGCCGGGCTACTCGACGAGCTTGCCGTCCATGTACGTAGCCTCGAGGTTGAGCTCCGCGTCGAGAACGACGAAGTCGGCGTCACGACCGGGCATGATGGAGCCGCAGGAGGCCGCGATGCCCGCGGAGCGCGCAGGAACCTCGGTTGCCATACGCAGCGCCTGCTCCGCGGTGACGATCTGCCAGTCGTAGACGTTCTTTACGATCTGGGCAAGCGTGGCAATGGAGCCGGCGAGGCTGCTGCCGTCGCGCAGGTAGCAGGCGCCATCTCGCATGACGACGGGCAGGCCGCCGCTCATGTACTCGCCCTCGGGCATCCCTCCGGGCCCGAGGCAGTCGGTGATGAGGACCACGTGATCCCAACCCTTGGCATTGACCACGGCCTTAATCGCCTCGGGAACCACGTGATGGCCATCGCAGATGATCTCGGCGTAGGTCTCGGGCGTCGTCATGGCGCAGCCGACGATGCCCGGCTCGCGGTGATGCAGGCCGCGCATGCCGTTGTAGGTGTGGACAAAGCAGGTGGCACCAGCATTGACGGCGGCCAAGGCCTCGTCGTAAGTGGCATCAGAGTGGCCGATGCACGTGACGACGCCCTCCGCTGCGAGCTTGGCGCAGTACTCGGGCGAACCGTCGCGCTCGGCGGCAAGCGCGCTCTTGCGAATGCGCCCGCCGGCAGCGCTCTGCCAGGACTCGAAATCCTCATACGACGGGTTCACGAGGTATGCGGGGTTCTGGGCGCCCACGTGCTTCGAGGTAAAGAAGGGACCCTCGAGGTAGACGCCCTGGATGTGAGCGCCAACAAACGATTCGTCGCGCTTCTCGTCTGCCTCGGCAATGGCGGCACAGGCCTCGCGGATGTGCTCCGAAGACTCGGTGAAAGTCGTCGGCAGCCAGCTCGTGGTGCCGCGACGGGCGAGCTCGGCACTCGAGGCGTTGATGCCGTCGGCGTCGCAGTCCGTCGTGGCATGGTTATAGAAGCCGTGAATGTGGGTGTCCACGAAACCGGGGGCAACCCACTTGCCCGACTCGTCGACCACAGGAAGCCCCTCGGGAGCCTCGGCCGACCACATGCCGAATTTATTGCCGTCGATGGTCAGGTATCCGCCCGCCATAACAGCGCCGGGCAGGAGGAACTTGGCGGCTTTGATGGCATACTTGCTCATCACGCGCTCCTTAGGCGTTGAACGGGTGGATGGTCACGCCCTTGACCACGCGGTTGACGGTGCCGGTCGGGCTGGGGGTATCGGGGGTGTTGCCCACGCGCACGGAGTTGAGGAGGCTCACGGTCTGGGCAACCATGACGAAGGGCAGCGCCAGATAGCCCTCGGGAAGCAGGTCGTAGCCCTTGAAGGTGAAGCTCTGGCCGCCAAAGACGGTCTTGTCGTCCTGCTGGACGGCAATGGTCTTCATAGCGATCTCGTCTCCGCCGATCTCGTTGAGGATATCGAGGTCGTACTGGCGGGTGTACTCGTCGTTGTTGACGAAGACGAACACGAGGGTCTTGTCATCGACGAAGGACTTCGGCCCGTGACGGTAACCCATCGAGGTGTCGTAGGAGGTAGCAACAAGGCCGTGGGCGAGCTCGAGGATCTTGAGCTGGGACTCCTGGGCAAGGCCGCCGAAGGAGCCGGAGCCGAGGTAGGTCACGCGGTTGAAGTCGCAGGCGAGGTAATCGGCAATCTCCTGCTCACGCTCAATGACCTCCTCACCCATCTTTGCGATCTGCTCGACCCAAGCCGCCTTCTGGTCGATGGAGGCGGTGTCAAAGATGAGGGTGGCGATGAGCGTCATGCAGCTGTAGCTGCCGGTCATAGCGAAGCCCTTGTCGTTGGCGCGCGGGATCAGGATGGTGTAGGCGTTCGGATCGTCGGCGGACTCGACGGCGAGCTTGCCCTCAGGGGCGCAGGTGATGTTGATGAACTTGACGTTCTTGACGAACTGCTTTGCAATCTGGACGGCCGCAAGGGACTCGGGGCTGTTGCCGGAGCGCGCGAACGAGACGACGACGGTCGGCTCGTCGGGGTTCAGGAAGTCGCGCGGGGCGCTCACGATGTCCGTCGTGGCGATGGGCTTAAAGTCGTAGAGACCTGTGTTGCCAGCGTGGCGCAGGTAGGGAGCGCAGGTGTCGCCGACGTAGTCGGAGGTGCCGGCGCCGGTAAAGACGACGGAGAGACGGCCGTCGCCCATGGCGCGAGCCTCGGCGAGGAACTTCTCGACGCCCTCGAGATTGTCCTTGTAGATGTTGAAGGCGTCGCGCCAGAGCTCGGGCTGCTGGGCGATCTCGGCGGTGGTGATCTGGGCACCCATTTTGGTGAGCTCCGCCACATCGAACTTGAACATATTTACAACTCCCTCCTGCCGGCCCGCAGGCACGGCATAGCCTGAAACGCTAATTGCGTGTGTGGACGATCTTGTACTCGAACATATCGGCGCGCGCGACGGATCGCGTGTACTCGATGACGACGTTTTTGCTGTTGTAGGTGGTTCGCACAAGATGGAGAACCGGCGCGTCCTCGTCGATCTTCAAGAGCCTCGCCTCGTCGGGACGCGCGGCGCGAGCACCAAAAGCCTCCTCGGCGGTTTTGATCTTCATGCGAAAGTCCTGCTCGACAATCTCGTAGAGCGACTTGGACTCGACCATACGCTGCGTGAGGCCTTCGAAGACCTTTACGGGCATATAGGTGCGCTCGAGCATCATGGGGACGCCATCGGCCGTGCGCAGGCGCCTCATGCGAAAAACTGCCTCTCCCAGACGCAGGTCCATGTTCTGGGCAACGAACTTGGAAGCCTCTCGAACCTCGAAATCGATGACCTCGGTATGCGGAACGCGTCCCAAGGAGCGCATCTGGTCCGTGAAGCTGTACGTGCCCATGAGGTCGGTCGTATCGCGCGAGACGCTCGACACGAACGTCCCCTTGCCGTGCTTGCGCGTCACCAAGCCGAGCTCCTCGAGCTCAGACATGGCAAGACGTACCGTCGTGCGCGAAAGACCGTAAGTCTCGGCAAGGTCGCGCTCGGAAGGCAGCGCATCGCCAGGATGCATCTCGTTTTGGATCTTGTCGCTCAGGAGGTCTACCAGCTGATCGTACAGAGGCTGCTTGCGGGCCGCGGTGGCCATTGCGCCCCCTTTCGTTCGCTCTCTCAGATATACCCAGGCCATGTGCCACGTTCGGGGTCGCTCTTACTGCCGCCGCCGTGACACCTAACCCAACCATACCGTAAATTGGTACCTACCACTTACTCGAAAAAGAGAGGCGCGCGGGATCGAACCCGCGCGCCCCCCTGTCGGAAGGCTACTTGCTACGCCCAGATTCCGAAGAATCCGCCAACGATGCCGAGGATGAGCATAAGGACGATGCCCTTCATCGGGGTGAAGTTGTGCTTGGCGAAGAGGTAGTAGAGAAGCATGACCAGCGCGAGCGGGATGAGCTTCGGGCAGATCGAGTCGAGGATGGAGGCGAAGTCAACGGTGACCGGGGTCTCCGCCATCTCCATGTAGGTGATCTCGCTCATGCCGTTGCCCAGGTCCACAGCGCCAGCCGTGGCGGGGTTGCCGGCGGCGTCGACGCCAGCGAGGGGGTTGCCCTCAGCGTCAACCATGCCGGAGGTGGTAACACCCTCGTCGTTCTTGGCGATGACCTCGAACTTGGAGACCTCGTCGTTGGAGACGGTGGCGGTGTGGGCCACGTAGGACTCGGAGGTGCCGTTCGGGATGGTCAGCGCGATCTGGGTGCCGCCCATGTTCACGGTCAGGCAACCGACGACGAAGACGCCGAGGATGGAGGCCGCGCGGGTGAACGCCTTCATGTTCTCCATGAGGGAGTCAATCGCCTGGGTGCCCATCTTGTAGGACCAGTTCATCAGGCCGAAGCGGATGGCGAACTGGATGATGTTGAAGACGAGCAGGAACACGATCGGGCCGGCGATGTTGCCGGCGATGGCCATCTGGGAGGTGATGCCCGCGAGGATGGGCACGAGGGTCATCCAGAAGAGGGCGTCGCCGATGCCGCCGAGCGGGCCCATGAGGGAGACGCGGACGGCGCGGATGGTCGGGATGTCGGCCTTCTTCTGCTCAAGGGACAGGCAGATGCCCATGGCGAAGGTGACCAGGAACGGGTGGATGTTGAAGAACTCCATGTTGTGGGTCATCGAGGTGGCAAGGTCATCCTTGTCGGTGTGGATCTTCTCGAGGCCCGGGAGAATGGAGTACAGCCAGCCAGCGGCCTGCATGCGCTCGTAGTTGAAGGACGCCTGCAGGAAGCAGGAACGCCACGCCATCTTGTTAAGGGTCGCCTGATCGAGGTTAGGCGCCGGCGTGAGGTTGTTGTAGGACGTGACATTAGATGCCATCCTCCTCACCTCCGTCCTCAATAGCAGCGGCACCCTTCAGCTCGGTCTGCTGCTGGAAGTCCCAGAAAGCGATGCCGAAGCCGATGAACGCCAGGATGAGCAGTGCGGGGCCGGCAAGAGCCGGGATGTTGGCCACGATAAGGGCGAGGCCGAAGCCCATGAAGTAGAAGCCCCACATATCGCGGGTCATCATGAACTTGAGCAGGATGGCGAAGCCGACGAAGCGCATCATGCCGCCAGCGGCAGACAGGCCGCCGGAGAGCCAAGCGGGGATCGCGTCGACGACGGCCTGGCCCATGGTGGCGCCACCGACGAAGAACAGGGTAACGACGACGCCGAAGATGAGGCCGAGGAGGCACATGGCGAGGTAGTTGATCTGCTCGATGCCCTTGGGGTTAGCCTCAGCAGCGTACTGGTCGCACTTGGACATAAGCGGAGACATGATGGTGAAGATGAGCGTAACGCCGTACTGGCCCAGGAGCGAGAACGGGATGGCCATCGCAACGGCCGCGTTCGGATCCAGGTTCAGGGAAATCGCAAGCGTCGCAGCCATGATGCCGCCGACGACGGCGTTGGGGGGCTGGGCACCTCCGATCGGCATGTTGCCGATGGTCATCAGCTGGTAGGTGCCGCCAACGATAAGGCCGGTGGTGACATCGCCCAGGATGAGGCCGATCAACATGCCAGTGACGATCGGCTGATACAGAGACTCGAGGAAGCTGAACTGGTCGATAGCAGCGATGAACGTCACGACAAAGACCAGGGCGACCTGAATGACTGAATACTCCATCTTTGCTCCTCCTTTCCTTTTTTCGTCTTCCCCCGTTGGGGGACCAATTGACTATGTTCAGCCGCGTTTGCGGTAAGAACCGAACTTCTGGCGCGCCTTGACCTTACGAGAAGAGCTTGTCGGTGTTCTCGACCGGGGTGGACGGGACGCGCTGGATAGAAAGCTCGACGCCGAGCTCCTGGAGCTTGCGGAAAGCGGCAACGTCGGCATCGTCGACAGCGACGGAAGTAGCGACCTGGCGCTTGCCGTCGGACATGTGCATGTTGCCGATGTTGAGCTTCTTGATGGGCACGCCGCCCTCAACGAGGCGAACGACGTCCTCGGGGGTCTCGCACACGATAAAGATGTGCTGGCGCGGGGCGGCCTTGTGAATGACGTCGATGGTCTTCTGGATCGAGAAGTAACGGGTGGCGACGCCCTGGGGGGCGGCCATGTTCATGAGGTTCTGGCGCATCTTGTTGCCGGCGACCTCGTCGTTGGCCACGAGAATGAGGTTCGCGCCGACGGTGGAGGTCCACTGAGTGGCAACCTGGCCGTGAATGAGGCGGTTGTCGATGCGGACAAGAACGATGTTGGGCTCTGCCATGATGACTTCCTCTCTACATGCTCCTTCGGGAGCGCTCAGTACCTGTTTGCGATACCGCTACTTGTCCAGGACCTCCTGGACGGCATAGCGGGAAACCTCGACGACTGCGCCGGACTTGATCTCGATGTCGCAGGTCTCCTTGCCGACGCGCACAAGCTTGCCGATGAGACCGTTCGAGAAAGCGACCTTCTTTCCAGGGGCGAGCTCGGTGTGAACGTCCTTGTAGTAGTCCTTCTGCTTTCTCATGCGCAGATAGTTGCCCACCGTGAAGATCACGCCGATGACGGCGAGAAACACGAGAAAGACGATGGAGGACGCGAGGATGTTCTCCATGAAGTTCTCGGGCATTACAGACCATCCTCCTCACCGAACAGGTCGTCGTCATCAGAGTCGTCGGCGACCTCGAGCTTCTTGTGGTCGACGCCCATCTTGCCGGCGCCAAGGGCGCATTCGACGAGCTCGTCAACGGTCGAGTCGGGCATGCGGGTCGAGAGCGTCTCAAGCAGCATGGGGAGGTTGGTGCCGGTGACGACCTCGACGCCCGGGGTAGCGGCAGCCGCCATCATGGCCTGGTTGAAGGGGGTGCCGCCCATGAGGTCGCAGAAGACGACGACGCCGTCGCAGGCGGAGGCCATCTCGCTGATCGCGCCGGCGAGCTTATCGCCGAAGGTGGCAGCCTCGTCCTCGTGGAAAGAAACAGCCTGGAAGAACTCCTGCGGGCCGCCGACCATCTCGAGCGCGCCGCCGAGGCCCTCGGCGAAGGTTCCGTGTCCAGTGAGGATGCAACCGACCATGTGTGCTTCTCCTTAATGACGGGCCCTTCCCGAGCCTGCTTTTTGCCGTCGAGAAGAACCCTACGATTCTTGAATTTCGCTTTGGTGCCGAGAACGTTGCTCCGTGCTGCCATTCAGTTAACTGGTTGTAACCAATGGCGAGTAAGGCCACTATAGCCTGAAATGTTCCAAGGATCCTTCACAAGTTTAACAAACGGGCAAATATACCGTTGACCCTTGAATTTACTACCGCTCACGGCGTTTTTTACTGATTACCAGTGTGTTTACCATCTATTGCATATAAGTTTCTTTACTGTTTTCGCAGGAAACCTCAAGCAAATTACTTTCTTTTGCTTTGCTTTGTATGGAGGGAAGCGCTCGGAAAGTGGTTTCTATGGTAGGTACCAGTAAGTGCCATTAGGCCTTCTACGGGCGTTTATAAAGAAACCAAGGTTCTTCCAGCGGTAGCGACCCAGGCGCTTGGGTATTTGCTTGTTTTCTTTGGTTGGACCCAAAAGAAAGCTATCGAAAGTAGAGCTTTTGGTAAAAACCGCCCGCCCATCGAAGCAGGTTAAGCAAACAGACAACCCCACGGTCTCGGCCTTTTCTGTGCCGTTAACGTGGGGTTTCTCCGTTATTCGTTCTCGTTTCGTTGATGGAGGGCTGCTTCAAGGCACCGCTCTCACGCAAGGATTAGCTGGCAGGGGAGCTCCTCAAGGTCCGCGAGGACCGCGCCGTCCGGATCTGCGTCCATCACCACAGCGTCCGCATCCCCGAGCGTGCCGAACCACATGAGCCCGCGGGCCCCCACCTTGCTCGAGTCCATGAGCACGTACGTGGTATCCGCACAAGCAAGGAACGCGCGCTTGAGCTCGGCCATCTCTTGGTTATTAGTCATAAGGCCGCGCCCGGGAGCATATGCCGTCGGCGTGACAAAAGCCTTGTCCGGACGCAGGAGCTCGAGCGAGCGCAGGGCAATGGGCCCGTCGGTATAGCGATGCCCTTTGCGCAGGCTCCCGCCGAGCATGATCACGTCAAGCGCAGGCATCGACCGGTCAACGAAGTCGGCAACGGTGAAGTCATCTGTAACCACCGTAACAGAGGTCCGTCCCGCGAGCGCACGGACAAACTCGAGCGACGTCGTCCCGGAGTCGACCAGGATGGAGTCGCCGTCGTCAACGAGCTCGGCCGCGCGGCGCGCAATCGCTCGCTTGGCATCAACATTCACGTTGACGCGCTTATCTTGGACCGACACCGTGAGCGTGCGCGAAAGCGATGTCGCCCCGCCGTGGGTGCGCCGGAGCTTCCCGTCGCGCTCCAGGGCATCGAGATCCGCGCGAGCCGTCACGCGCGAGACTCCGAACGCATCGGCCAGCTGCCCCACCTGCACAGACGCGTTTCTTTCCAGCATAGAGAGGATGGCTACGCGACGTTCTTCTGGCGACATCTGAGACATGGGCGCACCTCTCGCTTAGAGAAATATGCAGGAAATGTGTTTTCCTTTAGTTGTCTTAGAGACAAGCTAGCACATTTCTTTTTCTTTCCAATGGCAACTCGCGGAATTCTTCGTCGAAACCCACCTGCCGCAAAAGACCCGCGACGCTCCCCCCCGCCTGCGTTTGCTTTCCGCTCACCTGCCGAGAAGCGCAGGTCATGCAACCGCTTCTAACCACCTGACCTGCGCCGGAGCAATACAATGGCCCCAAGTTCAGTCGGTGCCGGCCCGGCCGGCAGGCGAAAGGAGAACCAAATGCTCGTCACCACCAAGGAGATGCTGCTCGACGCCCAGGCAGGACACTACGCCGTCGGCGCCTTCAACGTCGAGAGCCTCGAGTTCGTCATGGCCGTCATCAAGGCCGCCGAGGACAAGAAGAGCCCGGTCATCATGCAGACCACCCCGGGCACCGTCAAGTACGCCAACCTCGACTACTTCGCCGCCATGTGCAAGGTGGCCGCTGGCGCCGCGAGCGTCCCCGTGGCCATCCACCTCGACCACGGCGACGGCTTCGACCGCTGCGTCCAGGCCATGCACGCCGGCTACACCTCCGTCATGATCGACGGCTCCCACGTGCCCTTCGAGGACAACATCGCGCTGACCGCCTCCGTGACCAAGGTCGCGACGCCTCTGGGCATCCCCGTCGAGGCAGAGCTCGGCAAGGTCGGCGGCAAGGAGGACGACGGCCCGGCGGTCGAGGGCGAGAACCCCTACACCGACCCGGACGAGGCCGAGGAGTTCGTCGCCCGCACCGGCTGCGGCTCGCTGGCCGTCGGCGTGGGCACCGCCCACGGCGTCTACAAGGGCACCCCGCACATCGAGCAGGGCGTCCTGAAGGAGATCCGCTCCCGCCTCGAGATCCCGCTGGTGCTCCACGGCACCTCCGGCGTGCCCGACGACCAGGTCGCCGAGGCCATCCGCAACGGCATCTGCAAGGTCAACTACGCCACCGAGCTGCGCCAGGCCTTCACCAAGGGCTTCATGGGCTACATGGCCGCCAACCCCGACTGCTTCGACCCGAAGAAGCCCAGCAAGCCCGGCATGCAGGAGATCTACGACGTTGTGGCCTCCCACATGGACAACCTCGGCTCCACCAACAAGGCCTAGGTGCCCGCGATGATCCTCACCGTCACCATGAACCCGTCGATCGACACGGCGTACCCGACTTCATCGCCGACCGCCTCGACGAGTGCGGCGTCGCCCACGACTTCGCGCGCATCGCCGGCGAGAGCCGCGTCTGCATCGCGGTGCTCCACGAGGGCAACCAAACCGAGTTCCTCGAGGCCGGCCCCGAGGTCTCCGGCGACGAACTCGCCGGCTTCGGTGAGAAGTTCCGCGGCCTTGCGGCGCGCGCCGACGTCGTGACGATGTCGGGCAGCCTGCCGCGCGGCGTGGACGCCGGCTACTACGCCGAGCTCACGGGCATCGCCGCCGGCGCGGGGGCCAAGGTTCTTCTCGACACCTCGGGCGCCTCGCTTAATGCCGCGCTCGCGGCAAAGGTCAAGCCTTACCTCGTGAAGCCCAACCTGACCGAGCTCAGCGGCCTCCTCGGCCGCGAGTTCTCGCCCGAGCGCCTCGACGAGGTCCAGGATGCCATCGCCTCCGACGAGCGCTTCGCCGGCGTCGAGTGGGTCGTCGTCTCGATGGGCGCGGCAGGCTCTGCCGCGTTCCACCAGGGCCGCGCCTGGCGCGTCCGTGCGCCGCGCATCGAGTGCGTGAACGCCACCGGCTCGGGCGACTCCACGATCGCGGGCTTCGCCCACGGCATCGCCGCCGGCGCCGACCCCGCCGAGGTCCTGCGCCTGGGCAACACCTGCGGCACGCTGAACGCCATGGACCCCGCCACCGGCCACCTACCGATGGACCGCTGGGACGATATTTACTCCGCTGTCGAGGTCAGCGAGCTTTAGCGTCGCCACATCAAGGCATCGTCGTTAAGGGACAGGCACTTATTGCTGAATTCAATTCCGCAATAAGTGCCTGTTCTTCTTTTCAAAGTAGTTTGGCCATTAAACAGCCGTTAGAGGCAGCACTCCACGACGCGGGCGGTGGTCGATGCGGCGATCGCGCCGTCGGGATCGCGGTCGACGAAGACCATATCGATCTCGTCAGGCCTCGCGAAGCGCGTGTAAGAGCGTCCTTCGATGACCTTGGAGGCATCCATGAGGACAATCTTGTTGCGTGCGTGGGCGAGGAAGTTCTTCTTTACCTCACAGGCAACAGCAAGGTCGGTAAGGAACCCAAAGGCAAGGTCGTAACCGTTTGCCCCGATGAAGACCTTATCGAAGAGGATGTCCGAGAGACTCGAAGCAAGCATGTGCCCGTAAAAGAACCCCTGCTCACGCATGAGCGTGCCGCCCGTCCCCACAAGGTTGATGTGTTCGAACTCGAGTCTCCCCTGCTCCAAGACGTGCCAATCGTTGGTGACTACGGTGATATCGGCCTCGGCGGGACGTGCGGCCAAGGCTCGGACCAGCTCATAGGTGGTCGATCCGCTGCCGATGAGGACCGTCTCTCCGTCGGCCACAAGCCTAGACGCCTCGTCTGCAATGGCGCGCTTCTCGCGCAGATGGCCCTTAGTGCGCTCGGCAGGGCTGGAGAACGCGAACTCCGAGACGAGCACCGCGCCGCCATGTACGCGCCGCAGCAACCCGCGGGCGGCGAGCGCGTCGAAGTCGCCTCGGACCGTGACGGTGGAGACTCCGAGCTCGCTCGCAACGTCCGAAATGAGGATGGGCGAGCTGCGCTGCAGCATCTCCACAATACGGCGCCGGCGCTCGGCGGCGAGCAGCTTCGCGGACTGTTCCTGGGCCATGCTCGCCCCTCTCTCCCGTCGGCGACGGGGTCTTTGCGCGAAACCTATGCGCAGGCAGCTCTCTGTATTCTCCCCTTTCGATTCCCTGCGTTTGTCTTCGCTTCGGCAAGCGGTGCTCCGAATCTGTGCGCGACTCGCGCTCGGCAATAAGCGCTAAGAAACCCCGGGTCCCAGCCTTCGCACTTCTTGCCGCGCGCAGAAACCGCGTGTTCCAGCCCCGCGCGGTGCCCTCGCGCTAAGAATCCCCCGGTTCCAGCCTCGTGCAGAGAGCTGGGGCCGGGGGATTCTTAGCATTTGGAACGTTTTGGGGGCTGGAACCTGGGTTTTCTTAGCGTGGGCACTACTTCGTGACCTTGAGAACCCTCTGTCCGGCAGCGACCTGTGACTCGGGCTCGACGATCATATCGACGGAGGCGTAGTCAGCGGTATTGGTCACGATGACGACGATGCAGTCGGGATGACCCGCCGCGGCGATTTTCGCACGGTCGATACCCACCAGAGGATCGCCGGCTTCGACCGCATCGCCCTGAGCAACAAGGCTCGTGAAGCCGTCGCCATTCATGTCAACGGTGTCGACGCCGATGTGCACGAGAACCTCCATGCCGTCGGCGGTGTTGATACCCACGGCATGCGGCATGAGCACGCTCACGGTGCCGGCAACCGGCGCATAGACAACGTCGCAGTCGGGGTAGACGGCGCAACCCTTGCCCATCATCTCGGCACTGAACACGGGGTCGGGCACATCATGCATCTTTATTGCACGACCCGAAACAGGCGCGCACAGCACGTCGACGGCAGCATCGGCCTCAATACCTGCGGGCTTGGCCGGAGCGGCAGGGGCGGGCTTCTTTTTGAAGATGTCAAAGAGTCCCATTGTTTTTCTCCTTTACGTCACGTTGATTTGAAAGGCGCCCTGCGCCCAATCATGACTGTCAGTCTACCCTCTCAAACCGGCAAGCGGCGCAAGAAAAAGCAGGCCAGCCGCCTAAGCGACTGGCCTGCGCGCATTCATGGTGCCCCCGGACGGATTCGAACCGCCGACACCGGCTTTAGGAGAGCCGTGCTCTATCCCCTGAGCTACGAAGGCATGTAAGAAGATTTTAGCACGTTGGCACTACTTGCTCTTCTGGGCCTTCTTCTCCTTCTTGCGGTTCTCCTTCGCGGCGGCGACGAGCTTAGCGTTCTCCTCGGCGAGGAACTCGTAGACGCGCTTGTCGCTCATCTTCTGCATGCGCTTCTCGGCGGCCTTGCGGAACGGGCGGCGCTTGCGCCAGTCAAAGATGAAGGCGGAGATGATGAAGCCGTACGCCAGGATGAGCGTGACGATGGAGAGGACGCCCTGGACGGTGTGGATCTCCTTGACCTCGGCGGGGAAGACGAACGTCAGGAACAGCGAGATGATCGTCATGACAAAGCCGATGCCCAGCAAGATCCACCAGGTCTTGTCGGTCTTCGTGTAGGCATCATCGAGCCTGAGGAGGTAGTCGTAGGCCTGGTTGCGGGCGTCCTCGATGGAGCGCTCCTCGGCGCGGGCGGCCTTCTTTTCCTCCTTGGTCATGAGGGCGACGCTTTTCTTGGGGCGCTCGCCCTCCATGGTCACGGACGCGGCGGCCTCGCGGGAAGGCTTGGCGCCGGCAGCGGTGGCCTTGCCGGACTTGAAGGGATCGTAGGCGGCGGGGGCGTCGCCCTCCTTGCCCTTCTCCTCGGCGGCAGAGGTCTTCTTTGTCATGGCGTCGACGGTGGACTTGGCTTCGTCGCGAGCGCCCTCGATGGTGTCACGCAGAGACATTAGACTCCTTTGGGTTCGAACTTGGTGCCGGTAATGATCTGGAACGCCTCCTGGTAGCGGTTGGAGGTGCCCTCAATAACCTCCGCGGGGATGCGAGGCGGCTCGCCCTGCATGTTCCAGTTGGCGCGCAGCCAATCACGGACGTACTGCTTGTCGTAGCTCGGCTGGACCTGGCCCTCGGTGTAGCCCTCGGCAGGCCAGAAACGGCTGGAGTCGGGGGTCAGGCACTCGTCGATGAGGGTCAGCTTGCCGTCGATGATGCCGAACTCGAACTTGGTGTCGGCGATGATGATGCCGCGGGTGGCGGCGTACTCGGCGGCGGCCTTGTAGATGCTCAGAGAAGCGTCACGCAGCTGGGTCGCGATGTCCTCGCCCACAATCTCGCAGCAGCGCTCGAACGAGATGTTCTCGTCGTGGTCGCCGAGCTCAGCCTTGGTGGACGGGGTAAAGATGGGCTCCGGAAGCTTGGAGGCCTCGGTGAGGCCCTCGGGGAGCTTGATGCCGCAGACGGTGCCGTCGGCGTCGTAGGTCTTCTTTCCGGAACCGGTGAGGTAGCCGCGGACGATGCACTCGATGGGCACGGTCTGGGCCTTCTTGACGAGCATGGAGCGGCCGGCGAGGTAATCGCCGTACTGCTGGAACTCGGCCGGGAAGTCCGCGACCTCGCACGAGATCATGTGGTTGGGCATGAGGTCGGCGAAGCGCTCGAACCAGAACGCCGAGATGCGGGTGAGGATCTCGCCCTTGTGGGGGATCTCGTCGGGCAGGATGAAGTCGTACGCGGAGATGCGGTCGCTGGCAACCATGAGCAGGCTGTCGCCGCAATCGTAGATGTCGCGCACCTTGCCGTGCGAATCCGGACGCTTCTGAATCTCGGACATCGAATACCTCGGTTTCGTTGGTCGGCGACTCTGACGCGTCGCCCCGCATATGCATAACGCACAGAAGTATACCCCGTCGCTCGGCAAGAAGTGCAGCCGTTGTCGGCGAGTACCAAGTCTGCCCCTCCAGCCAGGCAAAAACGCCTGCCAAATCAGACAAGCTGATTTGGCAGGCGGCAAGGGGGGTTAGCCCTCCTGGATGGCCTGGGCAAGGTTGCGACGGCCGCGGTTCTGCGGAATGCGCAGCGTAAAGGTGGTGCCGCGGCCGAGCTCGGACTCAACGAGGATGGTGCCGTTGTGCTTGTCCACGATCTCCTTGGTAAGCGAGAGGCCCACGCCGAGGCCGCCGCTCACGCGCTCGCGGCTCACGTCGGAGCGCCAGAAACGGCTGAACGTCTGCGGGATGTCCTCCTTGGCGATGCCGATGCCCGTGTCCTGCACCGAGATGAGCACGTCGCCGCGCTCGAGGCGCGCCGAGACCTTCACGTAGCCGTCCTCGTCGGTGTAGCGCATGGCGTTGCTCATGAGGTTAACCACGGCCTCGCGGATGAGGTCCGCGTCGATGTCTGCCATCAGCTCGTCACGGCCGCTCTCGTTGATAAAGCGCAGGTGCAGGCCCTTCTCGTGGAAGAGCGCGTGCTGGCTGGAGACGAGGCTGCGCAGCAGGTAGATCACATCGGTGCGCTCGGTCTTGAGCTCGTTGGCGTTGTTCTCGAGGCGCGAGAGCTTGAGCATGGCGTCCACCAGGCGAGAAAGCCTGCGCACCTCGGAGGCAACCGTCTCGAAGTGCTCGTCGTCTGCCGGGAGCACGCCGTCTTGCATGGCCTCGACCGTGGCCTGCATAGCCATCAGGGGCGTGCGCAGCTCGTGGGCCACGTCGCCCGTGAGGCGGTGCTCGAGCTTGATGTCGCGCTCGAGCGAGGTCGCCATGTCGTCGAACGTCTCGCCGAGCTGGCCGACCTCGTTGTCGCCCTTGACGCCGGAGCGCGCGGTGAGGTCGCCGTTGCGGATCTGCTTCGCGGTGTTCGTGATCTTCTGGATGGGTGCGGACATGCGCCTTGAGGCGAAATAGCCGATCATGCAGGCAAGAAGGACGCTCACGGACGCCGCGATGGCGATGGCCTCGAAGGAGCTCTCCTTAAACGCCGCATCGGACTTGGTAAGAAGCGCATCAGAGCCGAAGGCCCACAGACGAACCTCGCCGACCTTGTTGCCGTTGGCGTCGTACACCAGCGCCGTGACCACGGAGTCCGCGCCGGTAGGAGCCAGCGACTTCGAGGACTGGGGCTGCAGCTCCCCGTCGGCGCGGGTCTTTGCCGAGCTGCCGCTCGCGACCCACGTGTCGTCGTAGAGAACGCCGCCGTCGGCATTGATGACCTGCACCCCGATGTCGCTCGAGAACGCCGAGGCGTCCGAGGCGCGCTGCACGACGTCGGAGGTCCAGCGTCCCTCGACGGCGTACGCCTCCGAGATGGACTCCGCCGTGGAGTCCGCCATAGCCTGCATGTTTGCCCTGGTGTAGGACGAGAACTGGCCGCCCCACACGACGGCGAGCACGAGCACAAAGATGAGCGCCATCAGAATCGCGATGAGCGCGAAGGTGAGCGTCATGCTCGTGGCGAAGGACTGGCCGCGCGAGGGCTTCGGCTTGAGCGTGTTCCACGAATTACGAGACGAGGGCTGCTTGGAGCCCTCGTCTGCGCGGTTGTTTTTTCCTATGACGAACTTAGCCGCCAACGTGCCTCCTCGAGGACGTTACTTATCGGCCTTCTCGGGAGCCTCGAAGCGGTACCCGACGCCGTGGACGGTGTAGAGCCAGCGCGGGTTGCGCGGGTCGTCGCCGAGCTTGGCGCGCAGGTTCTTGACGTGGGAGTCGATGGTGCGCTCGTAGCCCTCGAAATCGTAGCCGAGGACCTTCTCGACAAGCTCCATGCGGGTGTAGACGCGGCCCGGGTAACGGGCGAGCGTGGTGAGCAGCTTGAACTCGGAGGCCGTGAGGTCGACTTCCTTGCCCTCGACGAGGACCTTGTGGCCCGAGATGTCGATGACGAGGTCGCCGAAGTCGAGGACCTCGAGCGCCGGTTCGACCTCGGTGTGGGCGCGACGCAGAAGGGCACGCACACGGGCCACGAGCTCACGGGGCGAGAAGGGCTTGATCAGGTAGTCGTCGGCGCCCAGCTCCAGGCCGATGATGCGGTCCTCGACCTCGCCCTTTGCGGTGAGCATGATGATGGGCACGTTCGAAGTCTCGCGGATGGCACGGCAAACGCGCTCGCCGGAGAGCTTGGGGAGCATGAGGTCGAGGATCACGAGGTCGAAGGAGTGCTTCTCGAACTCCTCGACGGCGCTCTGGCCGTCGCCCACGCCGCGCACGATGTAGTTCTCGCGCTCGAGGTAGGCAGCCACCGCGTCGCGAATCGCCTTCTCGTCCTCAACCAGCAGGATCTTCTTGTCGTCCGAAGCCATCGTGGCCTCCCAAATGTGTGTTTTGCATCCAAGGGAGCGGGGCACTCCCCATAAGTAGGTGTAGTTTACCCCACATGAGGCCTCGACTGTCAGACTCCTAGGCGGAAGGCGCGAACCGTTACGGAAGCGGGGTAACCGGTATCGGGGTCCTTGACCGTCGCAAAGGTGACAAACAGGTCGGTATCGCCGCAGCGGGCAGGGAACTCGCCGTAGTCGACGGAGCGGTCGATGGACAACAGCGTCGAGTACTTCTGGTTCTTTGTGTCGACCACCATATACGACGAGCGGCTCTTTATAAGGTAGAGGCCGTCTTTGCCGGCGGGGCACTCGGAGGGCTCGCGCTCGACCTTGACGAAGTCGCCGCTGCGCGTGCCGATGTAGGTGCCCATCTTTGAAAGAAGGCCGCCGGAGCTGTAGCTCGCCTCGATGGAGACGAGGAACTTGTCGCCCACGCGGGTGGCGCGGAACGGCTTGACGCTGGCGGGGAGCACGAGCTGGTCGACCTGGGACGACATGTTGTCCGATGCCGTATAGGCCGTGACGCCGTAGAAGGTACCCTCGTCGGCATGGACGCGCGGGGCCAGGATGACGTTGCCGTTCGAGACGGTCGGCTTGATGGCAAAGCGGCCGGGCGACTCGATGACCTTGCGCGCGTCCTTATCGCCGACGCTCCAAAGGTAGCAGACGGAAGACTCGGTGGTCTTCTTTCCCGAGAGCGCGGGCATGACCTGCCAGATGACCTTGGACCCCGTGACGGCTATGGGAGCCGGGTCGTAGTCGGAGGTCCCGTCCCAGAGCTTCTGCGCGTCGCCGTCGAGGGCGCCGCCGGAGAACTTGGCCGCGTAGAGCTGCCAGGCGCGCGTCGCCATGTCGAGCTCGACCCAGGCGTACGCGGAGTCCGAGCAGGCAACGTCGTAGATCACGGTGGTGGCCGCGGCGCCCTTGGGGGCCGAGACGACCTCGGTCAGGGCGCCGGACTCGCACGAGAACGCCCCGGCCTTGACCATAGGCAGCGCCGAGGAGCCCGCGATGGTGGCGGG
>ERZ1026880.303-NODE-303-length-26047-cov-67.171784_pt1 | contig 26047 bp, 27 predicted proteins | sample MGYA00380170_ERZ1026880 | MGnify/ENA primary metagenome ERZ1026880 (study PRJEB33269, sample SAMEA4719806) | human gut metagenome | biome: human-associated habitat; feature: organic feature; material: feces | place: Cameroon | collected 2013-10 ...
TTTGGATTTTACTTTCGTCAAATCCTTTGGAATGGTTACATACGCCAATTTATCAAGCCTCCTTAATGCGCTCCGAACAGGCTCTTAGAGAGGCTGCCGGTCTTGAACAGGGCGAAGCACAGCAAGACCGTGTAGCCCATGCAGGCCCATATCGCGCCTGAGATATTTCCGTCCGTGGCGATACTCTGTACCAAAACAGAGTAGATTCCCACGCACACCATGATTAGAAATGCCTGGAACGCCAATGCAAACAGGGATTTCAAGTAGTTCTGCCCCGTATGGCTCCAATCCCGGTTCGTCATAGTGGCAAGCGGGATCGGTCCAACGGAAGTTGTCAAATACACCTCGATCATGCGGCCGTAGATGACAAGCATGATACAGATAGAAAGGGCGTTCATGGTAAGTCCCACAAAAAGGGACTGGAACCACAGCCCGAACAATTCTCCCGTGCCCAGGGCTTCAAGCTGCGCCTCCATATCCGTGATGACGCTGCTGATATCAATGGAGGTATTCCCGATGATGACGCCTGCGCTGCTGTTCACAACGCTTTGCCCGACATCGAAGATACCCATGACGATATTCCATGTGTTCGTCACAATGAGAACGGCACAGAAGGTCTTGAAAATCCACTTGAAGAACATCCAGGTATCTACATCGTGCAGATTGTTTTTCTCTGTCACAAGCTGGATCAGCTCATAACACATTACGAATGTCAGGATAACCCCGGCGATTGGAACGATCACCGTTTCAGAAAGGTTTCGGATCATAGAAAAGACGCCGCTGTTCCATGCCAGCGGCGTCTGTCCCACTTCACCGGCGATCTCGCCTACTTTGGTATTGACCGTATCGAACATGCCCGACAGGTTTCCCGTGATCCCCTCGATGAGCAGCCCTCGGAGCCATTCATCGAGTTTGTCGAGTATGCCGCCCATAAGCGATCACCGCCGGACGATCAACCGAACAGGCCGGAGAGCAGAGGTACAAGGGTGATGCCAATGAGGGCGACACCGCCGCCGGCCATCAACTGTTTCATACCCTGGCTTTTGGAAGCAGGGTTGTCCTGACCGTAACCTTCCAGAAGGTTGATAACGCCCCAGATACCAAGACCTGCGCCCAGGGCCACTACGAGAGTCTGCAAAACACCAACTGCACTGTTGAAAAATTCCATAAAATAATCCTCCTAAAAAATGTTTTTGATTTTGGGTTAAGTTGTTGCGTCAATCTCGTACACATCGAAGGTGTCCGTGGGTTTTACCACGGCACGCTGCTTCTTCATGTACCGTTCCATGTCAAAGACATTTTTAGGGTCGGCGTCGGCCGTGTATCTGTAATTCGGGTGCCGGGTGAGGTCGTACTTGTCCGAAAGGAACGGGCGCACGCCCCGCAGCATGAAGATACACTTGCCGCCGTCCATCACTGCCAATTCGTCCTGGGTCATCAACTCCTTTCCTAATTTCTGATAACTGAGGCCGTGGGAAACCTGGCTGCCCCGGTTTTCGGACTGGTTATAGAGATCAATCGTCTCTTTTCCCAGCAGCTCCGAAATTTCCTTGAGCGTGGATTTCTCCTTGCCTCCCAAAAACAAGGTGCTGTCACAGTTACCGACAATGGTATCTGCCGCATCCTTGTAGATGGTCTTTAACTGGCTCTGCGACTGCAAAATAATAGAAGCCGATATCTCACGGCTTCGGATGGTGGCAATCAGCTTATCGAAGTTCGGTATCTGGCCGATGTTGGCAAACTCGTCCAGGATCAGACGGACATGGACAGGCAGCCGCCCGCCGTAGAAGTCATCCGCCTTGTCGCAGAGCAGATTGAAAAGCTGACTATACATGAGGGCGGCCACGAAATTGAAAGTGCTGTCCGTATCCGAAAGGATCACAAACAACGCCGTCTTTTGGTCGCCCAGGGTATCCAGTTCCAGTTCGTCATATTCCATCAGGTCCCGCAGCTCCTTGATATCGAAGGGAGCAAGCCGGGCACCGCAGGAAATGAGGATGGATTTTAAGGTCTTGCCCGCCGCCATCTTGAATTTGCGGTACTGCTTGACAGCGAAGTGGTCCGGCTCCCGTTCCTCCAACTGAGAAAAGAGCAAGTCCACCGGGCTTTGATAGGTTTCGTCGTCCTCTCTGGCTTCACTGGCATTGATAAGGTCCAGAAGTGTGATGAAGTTCTTTTCTTCCTCCGTGGCCTCGTACCAGATGTAGCCAATCAGCGCGGAATAATAGAGGCGTTCCGCTTTGACCCAGAAATCTTCCGAAGATTTTTCGCCTTCGCCCTTCGTGTTCATAATCAGGGAGTTCACCAGCTTTAAGATATCTTTCTCTGACCGAATGTAAGCCAGTGGATTGTATTTCATGGATTTTCGGAAGTTTATCAGGTTGAGGCACTTGATACGGTATTTCTTCCGTTCCAGGAAAGTGCCGATCTCCGGCAGCAAGGTTCCTTTCGGATCGGTGCAGACATAGGATGAATGAGCTTGCAGCAGCGACGGCTTGCAGAAGAACCGCGTCTTGCCACTGCCGGAACCGCCGATCACCAGAATGTTTTTATTTCTGGCATACTTCGGCTGCTTTGGACGGCTCGCCATCGTGATCCGCTCCGTCTGCGTCATAGGGATGTTCTGGAAAAAGTCCTTGTCCATGTAGGGATCGATATCTACCGCCGTACCCCAGCGGGCAGAACCATACTCGATTCCGTGGCGGTATTTCTTTGCGTTCTTGCCTTTCAGGTAGACCGCCATGCGAAGGACCACCGCACCGGCTATGCCGATCAGCAGGTCCGTGGGATGGAAACTGAGCCACGGGGAGGAAAGGGCTGCCGTGAAGCCGTCCCCAATGGAAAGCAGCTTGCCGGAGAGGTCAGCACCGGGCGCAAGCCGGAAAGCCTGTGCCAGCTTATCGAAGGGATACACGAACAGAAGATACGGAAGGTTCAGCAAAAACAGTTTTTTCATGTTCATCTCTGCACGCTCCGATCTTTGACCTTTACTTTCTCCCGGTCAATGGTGCGGTGTTCCGTTTTCTCTGCCGCCTGTTCCTTCGCCTGGGTCAGCCGCTCCCGGATGGAGGGCTTTTCCTCACGGCTTATTTTCCGGCTGGCAAACTCCTGAAATGCCGCTGTGATGGCGTCCGCGTCCCGGCTTTTGAAAAAGACCAGGTAACGGGGCTGTTCGGCGGCGGTGTCCTTCTTCAAGGCAAAATCCACATGGTATTTCTTCGCCACACGGGAGAAAGCCTTGATATTCTTGTCACTGATCTCGATATTGGCAAGACCGGCGTTCTGGCTGGCAAGCTGTTTAAGACTCTGCCTGCCGCGGTAGATTTTGGGCTTCTGGCTTTTCTGGATTTCCTCCAGGAACTTTTTGACGGCCTTTTCAAAGACCTGCTCACTTAGCTTGGCTCCGTCAACAATGAGCGTTACGGCGCCTCGCGTTACTTCCTCCTGCATTTAGCCTCGCCCCCTTTGCCCGTCCCCGTACATATCGTGCTGCACCAGGGAAGAATAGTAGCTGTTGATGGTGGTCGGGGCGTTATACAGCGCCGCCAGAAGATATTTCTTGATGTTGCGGACATAGGTGGTGTTGTCCTTCATGCAGTCCATAACATACTGAACATGGGAGCTGTCCAGCTTCATAAACCGGGACTTTACCACCTCCGCCGGATAATCGTCTCCGGCAATGCGGATGACTTTGCGGGCAGAACATACGGTATCCACGATCAGGTCAACGATCTCGTCAAGCTGCTCACGGTCGATATGGCTGTCCTGCACCAGATAGCCGTACTCGATGTTATCCAAAATCACTTCACGATAACATTCTCTGGCTCCCATCCGATCCGTTCCCATCCTTACCCCTGCGGGGGTAGGGGGATTTGATGGGATAGGATTTGATATCTCCGTACTTGATAAATCAGTCTTTGTTTGATTAGTATTTAATTGTGCGGGGTTTTCCGTACACGGTTCCGCCGTATCCGGGACACCCATATCCGGGTTTTCCGTATATGGCTTTGCCGTACCCGGTAAAGGCGTACCTGGGCTTGACGGCGGCTCGCACTGAGGCATTTCGTAAATCACATACTCGGTATCCGTGATCTTGCCTTTTTCATCCCGAAGCTGTGTGCGCCGGATATACCCGTGGGTTTCCAGCTCCTTCAATGCCGCACCGATGCTGTCCACACCTTCCCGGCAGATCGCCGCAAGACCTCTGGTGGTGTAATTCCACTCGTCAGGGAGTGACAGCATCATGGACAGCAGCCCTTTGGATTTCAGGGTCAGCGTCCGATCTTTCAAGTGATGGTTCGACATGACCGTATAATCACGGGTCTTTTCAATACGAAAAACAGCCATCTTCGCACCTCCTTCCTGTGAAAATAAAAAGTGTTGATTTTGAGCGGTTTACCCGTCTGTATGCCTCCGTTTTCTCCCGCATGGGAAAACATCCACGCCCTGTTCAGAACGCAAGCCACAGGGGGAAAAACAGAAGATATCCTACTGATTTTGATACAGTTTTCAGTCGGCTACCTCTCACGGTCTTTATGGTCATAGTGGAGGTCGCCGGAAAGCACCTTCGCATGGCTACGGATTTTGATGTGCCCCTGTTCCTGATTCTCCAAAGCCTTGCTGTATCCGGCGTCAGTCAGGAACAGGCGCATTTTCTCACCTTTCCAGCCAACAGGCGAGTCATGGGTAAGAACATCAAAGACGATCATGTGTCTGGTTGCCGGGTCGAAACGCTCCAAAGCCATAATGTCATGGCCGGATAACTTCTGCGCCCCGGATTGCTGTCTGGCTTCTGCCAGCATTTCTCCGATGGTGCGGGCTTTCTCCGGCAGACGGTATTCGGCCTGCACTTTGCGGATCAAATCCATGCACTCCTGATCCGACAGGGGACGGAGCTTGTCCAGAAGGCCTTCCGCCGTTTCTTTCGTTGCCGGGTTCGGCGCATAGCGCCATGTCATGTAAATCTCATTCAGGGCGGCGTTCTGATTGGTATTTTCAATCTGAAACACCATCCTCATTTCTGCTTCTGTCAGTTTCATTGCCAGCCTCCTTCAAAAATGGGTATAAAAAAACGCCATAGGTTTTTTGAGCCTACGGCGTTTCTTGCAATATTCACAATTCCAAACTTTCCAGCCACTCGTCAAAAGATTTCTTGGAAACGCGGATCGCATTTCCTATGCGGACGATCCTGAACTCCTCCTGCTTGACGAGCTGATATGCGGTCGTGCGGCCGATATTGAGCATGGCCGCAATCTGTTCCACGGTGTATGTGCGCGGTTCCGGCAGTGACTTTTTCTCTTTCTTGTTCATAGTAACCTCCATGTATTTGCCTTGTCATTTTAACTAAGGGAATGAAGAATGGCAGTAGCAATCAACTTTGGCGGGATGGCCTCTTGCTAAGAATTTGCTAATAGGACCACCCAACGGACGCATAAAACTGCGTCAGAATAGGTGTTTTGCACCATAAAGTTCGTTTACTACAAGTCATTCTGTGTAAGGGATGATATTGGAAGTTACATCCGAACCGTGTATCACATGGTAAGCCATACTCCTAAGCGTGGGGTCGGAGGTTCAAATCCTCTCTGGGACGCCAGCTAACAACGCCGAAAGCCTTTGTTTTCAAGGGTTTTCGGCTTTTCTTATATAAAAAGCTGCGAAAAAGCTCTTTCACTGTATGGGATAAAATTCTACTCCAAAATTTGATTTTTGACAACCCCTCCAGAATCGAACGGTTGTTATAAGACAAAATCGCCAGCTAATTTTTAGCAGAAAACGGGCTGTTCTTGCTAATGAAAATGCCCTTCCTGCTAATCAGTCCCAAAATCGTGCCAAAAATCCAGCTAATCAAAAAAGGCGGATGTTTTGAGTACCATGCAGTTATAGCAGATAAAATTGAATATCGTTATATACATAGAGCGTCTATTTGCCCCGCATCGGGGATGGATAGGCGCTCTTTTTTTTATGCCCAAAACCATGGGCAAATACAAGAGATGGGAGGTGTTTTATTTGAGCAAGCCTGTTTATGCCGCAGACAAGCCGAGAGACTGTCATTACTGTTACTTCTGGACAAATGGCAGAAAGGGCTGCCGTCTGGGTAGAGATAATTGCTACTACTTAATCTCTTTGCCGCCGAAACCCAAGTCGGAATGTGATGGCTGTCCCTATGGGCGAGATCACCCGTGCATTGGTTGGTGTACGAAGAAGGTTATGCGTGAAGTGGGGCTTCGTTGATATGGATGCGTATGAACAGGAATACCGCTTCTGCTTTTTTGCCCGATGTCCTTATGAAAAGACGGATACGACTTTCCGCAGCATTCCGCTGACAACAGAAAGTTTTCCGCAGAAAGAAGGTGGTGAAGCCGTGTGAGTTTTGATTATTTTTACGGTCAGCAATCCGATCTATTCACATTCTATCGAGTTCCGAAGGTGTTGTTCACGAACGAGAGGTTCTGGAATATTTCTGCCGATGCCAAGATGCTGTATGGCATTTTGCTTGACCGCATGAGCCTGTCTGCCAAGAATGGTTGGATAGATAAAAACGGTCGAGTGTATATCATTTTTACAATCGACGAAGCGAAGATGGCTCTGAACTGTGCTGAACAAAAGGCTATCAAGCTGCTCAGTGAACTTGAGAAGAAAGCAGGATTGATTGAACGCAAGCGTCAGGGTCTGGGAAAGCCCAACCTGATCTATGTGAAGAACTTTATCTCTGCTGTGGATTCACAACTCTTGAATTGTGAAAATCACAATTCTGGAACAATGGAAATCACAACTCAAGAACTTCCGAAATCACAATGTAATAATACTGATATTAAAAATACTGAATTTAGTGATACTGATTCTATCTTTCCTTCCGGAAATGGTGGAATGATGGACGAGAATGACCGGTATCAAGAATACTTTGATTATTTCTCGGATCAGCTCAGTATGGATTTGTTGAAGAAGGATTACCCTTACGATTCCGAAATGCTGGATAACATTCTGGAGTTGATCGTTGAAACAGTTTGCACGAAGCGACCGTTGATTCGCATTGGTGCAGAGGAGCGTCCGGCAGAAATTGTCCGCAGTCGGTTTATGAAACTGAATGTCGAACACATTCGATATGTTATGGACTGCTTCAAGGAAAACACCACAAAGATTAGAAATATCCGTCAGTATATGCTGACTACGATATACAATGCGCCGACGACAATAGACACCTACTACGATGCTCTTGTTCGGCACGATATGTCACACGGATATTTGGAAGGAGGATTTAAGAAATTGAAAATGAAGCGAGAGGAAGGAGAGTGACGAAAAATGTCGAAAAAAGCAACCATCATTGCGGTGGTCAATCAGAAAGGAGGAACCGGCAAGACCACCACCACCGAGAATCTGGGCGTTGGCTTGGCTCTTGAAGGAAAAAAGGTGCTTCTGGTAGACACCGATCCCCAGGCGTCCCTGACGGTCAGTTTGGGCAATCCCTGCCCTGATGATCTGTCTCCGACACTTTCCGATTTGATGGGAAAGATTATGATGGAAAACCCCATTGCTCCCGATGAAGGGATTCTTCATCATCCGGAGGGCGTTGATTTGGTGCCATCCAACATTGAACTGTCAGGTATGGAGGTAGCACTGGTCAATGCCATGAGCAGGGAAACCATTCTCAGGCAATACCTGGATACGGTCAAACAGAACTATGATTACATTCTTCTGGACTGTATGCCGTCTTTGGGGATGCTGACCGTCAATGCGTTGGCAGCTGCCGACAATGTGCTGATACCGGTTCAGGCAGCATACCTTCCTGCAAAGGGTCTGGAACAGCTGCTTGGAACCATCAACAAGGTCAAGAGACAAATCAATCCCAAACTGAAAATCGAAGGGATTCTTCTGACGATGGTGGACAGCCGCACCAACTACTCCAAAGACATCAGCAATCTGATTCGGGAGAGCTACGGCGGAAAGCTGAAGGTTTACAAGACCGACATTCCCCGCTCTGTTCGTGCAGAGGAAATCAGCGCAGAGGGAACCAGTATCTTCAAGCATGATCCCAAAGGAAAAGTTGCCGAAGCCTATAAAATTCTGACGAAGGAGGTGTTAAACAATGCAGAAAAAAGGCGCAAACATCAGCTTGAAGGGGTACGATGATATTTTCTCCACCGATCAATCCAGAGCTGAAGCCCAGCAGGAGCGTGTGCAGGAAATTCCGCTTTCTGAGCTACACCCCTTTGAGGGACACCCCTTCCGTGTGGTTGATGATGAAGAAATGATGAAAACTGCGGAGAGCGTCCGAGATTTCGGAGTTCTCACCCCTGCGATTGTCCGTCCTGACCCCGACGGTGGTTATGAAATCGTTTCTGGTCACAGGCGGCACCGGGCATCGGAGCTTGCGGGTAAGGAAACCATGCCTGCGATTGTTCGTGACCTGGACGATGATGCAGCCATTATTTTGATGGTCGATGCGAATTTGCAGAGGGAGAGTATCCTGCCGAGTGAAAGAGCATTTGCTTATATGATGCGAAGTACAGCAAATGGGCTTATGCAGACCTGCCTATCTTCCCGATGGACTGGCAGTACGAGGTTTCTGCCGGTACGAAAAAACAGTTTGGGATTCTGAAAAAGCTCATGGCCAGAGAAGATGTTGCGAGTCTTGTGTGTGCAACAGATGCCGGTCGTGAGGGTGAGCTGATCTTTCGATTGGTGTACCACAAAGCCGGGTGCAGAAAGCCGTTTGAGCGGCTTTGGATTTCCTCGATGGAAGATGTAGCAATCAAGGAGGGCTTTGAAAATCTCAGGTCTGGAACTGAATATGATGCTTTGTATGAAGCAGCACTGTGTCGAGAGCGAGCCGACTGGATTGTTGGCATTAACGCTACTCGACTTTTTTCAACCCTTTACGGGCAGACCCTGAATGTTGGTCGTGTCATGACCCCTAGGTGGAATCATGGAGTAGGTATCGCCGTCACCGTCGTCTTTGGAATACAATACTCCCTTTTTGATACTTTCCAGAGTTTCCTTATAGCTGTCCATCATAGCATCTACGCTTTCCTGCGTAAATTCGTGGAATACGCCTTGCCCATCATACCAACCATCTCCGGTTCCAATCAAAGATTCCATTTCTTTTTTCTGTTCGTTCATCCACGCTTCGTATTCATCGGCTGTCCACCACTGCACATCCGGTGCCGCATTGTTCTTCTCATAATCTGCCTCGGCAACCCAATTTTTACCGTCAACGCTGATTTGTCCACCGTCTGTATCCTGATAGAGAATATCTGCGCCGGATGTATTTCCCGTTTCGGATGTTGAAACCTTTGGTGTGTCCGAAGCCAATGCACTTGCATAAGTAACCCCTGCAATGCTTAAACAGATTGCACCGCACAAGCCTATTGCCAAAATTTTTTTGTTCTTCATAGATAAGACCTCGCTTTCTAAAAATTATAGCTGCCCTCTTGAGGACAGCTATAATATAACAAAGCAACTTGGATATAGTTTGCATGGATTATGGATTTTAGATGGAGTTGTCTACCGGCTGCTTACAAGGCAATTCAAACCAAAACAGTACACCATTGTTTGTATTGGAAATGCCGTATTTTGCATGGTGCATTTCCATGACTTTGCGAACAATATAAAGCCCTAATCCAGTTCCGCCTGTATTGCGGTTACGAGATGTATCTGCCCGATAGAAGGCTTCAAACAAATGTGGAATAGCATCGTCAGGCACACGGACACCTGTGTTTTCAATTTCACCACGAATCGTACCATGCGTTTCGGACAAAGATATACGAATCAATTCACCACTTGGAGAATAGCGAATTGCGTTTACCAATATATTTTGAATTGCCCGTTCCATCTGTACTTGTTCCACTTCACAGTAAAGTCGGTCAGGAATATTGACCTCAAGGTGCTGTTTCTTTTCTTCCAATAAATCTGCTACTGTGGCAATCTGTACCCGAAGTATTTCCGCAAAATCAACGGTTTTATATTCAGTTTTTTGAGTTCCCTCCGCTTTGGAAACATACAGCAGTTCTTTTACCAACTTCTCCATCCTATCAACAACGGCAAGCGAACGCTCCATGTACTCTATGTGATTTTCATAGCCGCTGACTCCGTTCAGCATCCCCGCCAAATGTCCTTTCAAAATGGTTAGTGGTGTTTTCAGTTCATGGGATGCTGCCGAGAAAAAGTCTACCCGCTGTCTTTCTAATGCCTGTTCCTTTTCAATATCTGTTTTGAGCTGTTGATTGGCAATTTGAAGGTCATTCAATGCAGTGGATAGCGAAGCAGATAATGAATTTAGATTTTGCGCCAAACAACCTAATTCATCTTCTCGTCCTATGCTACATTGACCGGAAAAATCCAGTTCCGCCATTTGCTTTGAGATCTTGCTCAGTCGCACAATAGGTCGAGTGATGTACCGTGTATAGAGCCATGCACAAAGGAGCGAAAGCAGAAAAACCATTAGGATGACATACGGAAGTATAGACAGCAATACCTTTGTTGCCTGCTGTACAACGAACAAATCCGTTTGAACTGCCAATGTATAAGCAGTACCGTTTTTCAATGTGAACGGGTAAAAATTTGTCGTAGTTTTCCCAGATGGTTGCATATCTATGAGCGATTCATCTTCATCGAATGTAACTGTGTAATCTGCCGAAGTAGTAGAGGTTTCCATTGATGCCTCGTCGGGATATATCATACGACCGTTACTATCCTCAATCCAAAAAGCGGCATTTGTTTCCTTTGAAAAATTAGATATATCATTTTCGCAATCAGATATATTGTCAAAGGCTGTCATTTGCTCAACAAGGTGCATAGCGGCTTTCTCCGTAGCCGCATTTATCAAATTGGAGTATGTCGTAGGTAACAGTTTTGAAATGAAAAAATATGTTCCGCCGCAAGCTGCACCCAGTAGAAGAAATGTAATTATAAAAATCTTAACGGATAACCGTTGCTTAATGTACTTTGTCAATTCTGTATCCCACCCCTCTGATTGTTTTTATATAGTCAGCATTTAACTTTTTGCGAATGTTCTTTATATGACTGTCAACGATCCGATCTTCGACCTCCAAATCCTCCGCCCACAATCGGTCAAGCAGCATTTGCCGAGTAAAAACCTTTCCCTGATTTTCAAGCATAAGCCTAAGAAGCGCAAACTCTTTGCTGGTCAAAACAACCTCGTTTCCGTCTTGATACACATGAAATCCATCAACATCCATATTCAACTCTTTATAAGTAAGCAGGGATGGATTTTGGTTTTCCGTAGTCCTACGGCGAAGAATAGCCGCAATCTTGCACAGCAGGATTTTGGGCGAAAAGGGCTTTGGAATGTAATCGTCAATCTGCTGTTCAAAACCCCGCAACTGGTTTTCTTCATCCGAAAGCGCAGTAAGCATGATAATAGGAACTTGTGACCGCTTGCGAATGACCTCACACACACCATAGCCGTCGATTTTAGGGAGCATGATGTCTAACAGCACAAGGTCGATTGTATCATCAAACATCGCAATCCCCGCCACGCCGTCAGAAGCAACAGCAACTTCATATCCCGCATCAATCAGATGATTTTTCAATATATCCTGAATGTCAATATCATCTTCGACAATTAAAATCTTCTGCATTGTCCCACCTCCAAGTCTGTAGTGTAGCATGGTTTTTTGAATTTCCGATGAAGCTCACTATTCTTCCCTGTTTACGAGCAACTTTCTCCGTCCATCAACAGGCTTTTCAGCGTCCTTTGGTATCAACCACATACGGCTGAATTTTGCCACACCCGGTATGCGTTTTTCTTCGCACAGCTTTTGAACCCGCCGCTCGGAAATGCCCCACTTTTTTGCCGCTTCTGGAGCAGAGATATATTCAAGCATTTTGCTATCCTCCCATAAAAATTCCTTTGTCATTATTATATACGGTCAGCCGAATGATAGCAATGTCAAGACATGAAATATAGAGTGTAGATCGAACGGATATAGCATCATTCCATGTGCAGACTATGAAATATAGAATGTATGTGGGTGATGTTGAATGGCAAAAGTTGAAGACTGCCCTGGCTTTGAAACCTTCGGTGCAGATGTAAAAGAAGCACGGAAGGCGAAGAACCTTGCACGAAAAGATTTAGCCGAAAAGGTGAATATTAATACCAGGTATCTTGCCAACATCGAAAACGAGGGCACGATCCCAAGCCTGCCGGTCATCATACCGTGACGCTGAAACAAACCGATATGCGAAAGAAGAACAAAAAAATAGCCGCCGCTGTCCACCTGTATCAGGCGAACAACGACGGCGAATGGGGCGAAATTCGGTTTGACTTTGAGAACGGCACAACCGAGATAGTAAAACTGGCGGATTGGGATACGATGAAGTCCAACGTTTTCGCAAAAACGGCGATCCGGTACATACAGGGATTGCCGGAAGCGAGACTGCTGAAATCTGTGGCCGTGCCGTTTTGGAAAGGCAGGGCATAATTACCCGCAGAGCATGACCTTTACACAGAACAGACCGTCCTGATAGGTAACCGTACTCACCCCTCCGGATTTTTCTGCGATGTGACGGACGGACTGAAGTCCGACGCCGTCTCCTTTTCGCTTAGAGGACTGGAATACCCCGTCTTTTTCCCGGATAACTCCGTCATAGGTGTTTTCAACCTGAATCAGTGCCAGACTGTTGCCATGCAGATAGGCTGTCAGTTTGATCCTGCGTCGGGCAGGTGCAGTGCGCAGGCTGGCTTCCAGCGCATTTTCCAGCAGATTTGAGAGAACCAGACACAGATTGATTTCGTCTACAGGAAGACATTCTGGCAGATCAATCTGCACGGAATACGGGATATTCTCCCGTTTGGCAAGCGCGCAGTAATGCCCGACCACGCTGTCTGCCGCCCGGTTTTCGCAGAAATGCATTTCAAAACTCGGGATTCTGGAAACCGCACCGGAGAGATAGGCTTTGATCTTTTCAAGATTCCCTTCTTCTGCAAGGGCAGCGAGCTGACATAGCTGGTGGCGCAGATCGTGCCGCGCCTGCCGTGCTTCCTCAATGGCAGCTTTCAGGCTTTCGTAACGCTGCTGCTGCATGGAAAGCAGCTGGTTCTCCTGCTGCAATCTCACATTCCGGTTGATGCTGATCGCCATCAGAAGGAAGATTGCGTTGAAGAAAAGCATCAAAAACAAAAGTGCGATGCTGATCACAAAATACCCCTGCAAAACACGCCCGGTATAGAGCGTGTCCGCATACTTGGGGATCATAAACAGATTCAGCGCAATGAACACCAGCGGCAGCACCCAGAACACATACCAGGTCTGCGCAAAATTTTCGTCCTCGACCATCCTCCGCACGCTGTGCGTCGCAGGATAATAGGCGATGGCGGCAAACAGCCAGCAGATCGCATGATAACAAATCACGGCCCGCAGACAGAACCATGGCGCAGCCTGCGCCTGCGGCAAACCGGCCAGCATAGCGGCGTTGATCGCCCGGCAAAGGCTGTTGATACAGGCAAATACCGCACAGACAGATAATGCAACCGTTCCGGATTTCCAAAGCGAGATCCGGAGCGTTTTTATGTAGATCACGGCTGCGAGCAAGGTCAGCCCCGCAAGCACCGGCGCAGTCGGCATACGGCGCGCATAGCACACCACGCCTCCGGCGGCACAAAGCAGCGCAAGCAGCGGGGCAAGCCACAAAACAAGCTTTGACAGCGGCTGCTTTAAGCTGGATTTTACCGGGAAGTAGGCAAGCAACATGCCGGGAATCACCACGCCGAGCTCCAGAATTGGACGCAGCAGCTCCATTATACCATACGCCCCCTTTGCAGCAAGAACTCCATAAATGCCTGCTGGGCACTTTTCAGAAGGTCCTGACTGACAAACACGCGGCTTCCGTCCGCCATGCGGAAGGCGGCGCCTTCCAGATCCTTCGCGTGTTCCAGATTCACGATCACGCCGCGCCCGCACACAAAAAAGCGTGTGTCATCCTTTAGTGGGGCGATGAACGTCTTGAAGGGTTGGCGCGTGGCAAGCGTCTTTTGAACTGTCGTATGGATGTAGATCAAGTGGGCGAAGTGTTCTGCGTAGACGATGTCCTGATAGCGCAGATGGATCTCGCTTCCCTCCACCTTTAGCTCCATATATTTATCCGGCTGCGGTATGCGGGCAAGCAGCTCGTCCGTCAGCGCGTCGATGTCCGCTTCGGTAAAGGGCTTGACCAGATAGTGCAGCGCCCGTACCTGAAAGCCCTCCAGCGCATGGTCGGTCGAGGTCGTAGTAAAAACCAGCAGGCAGTCCGTGTTGGTTTTCCGCAGCTTCTTTGCCGCCTCCATGCCCGTCATGCCATCCATATAAATATCCAGAAATGCAGCAGTAAAGGGCGCTTTCCTTGCCGCTTCCAGAAATGTCTCGCCGCTTTCGTATTCCAGAATATCCGCCTGTACGTTTCTCCGCTGAAGCTGCCACTCCAGCCGGTCTTTCAGCAGTGTGCGTTCCGCAGCAAGATCATCCACAATCGCAATTCTCATGCAGGGTTCTCTCCTTGTGCTTGAATTCCAAGATAATTATATCACAGCGTGTCGAGGATGACAAAGAACCGCTGTCGGAATTCGTGCCAAAATCGCCCCTTTCGTGCTACGGCGCTTGAAAAAAACGAATGGCCGTTTTATACTGAGCGCAAGCAAGATGCCAAATCGGATGAAGGAAGGAGGGAAATCTGTGTATCGTATTGCCGTGCTGGCAGAACAGGAAGCAGAGCGGCAGCGCTACGCCGAGCAAATTACCCGGTTTTGTGAAGCGAAGGGGCTGTTTCCGCAGGTCATGCAATATGACGACCAGGAGCGCTTTTTTGAAACGGTGCAGAAAGATGCTCCAACCAATGCCGTCATTGCACTTTCCGGGGTGGCAGGGTTGAATACGGCGGAGCACCTTCGTTCCTTATGCCCCGCGTGCCGGATGATCTGGTGCAGTGACCTAGATTTCTCTCTTCACGCCTTCCGGCTACGGGCCGACTATTTCCTGATGAAGCCGGTTTCCGAAGAAGCCTTCCAGCGAGGACTGAATGCCTGGATTGAATAAACGGGCATCGAACCAAACCGAGACAACAAGCACAAAAATGGAGGATATCAATGAAAAAGAAAAAGTTACAATGTTCTGTACCAACCCTTCTACTGGCCGGTGTGTTGTGCCTGACATTGGCGGCCTGCGGTGCGAAGCAGTCTTCCGACATGCTTGCATCGGATACAGACTCCGCGGCAAGCGCCGCCCTGCCGGTAAAGGCTATGAATGCCAAACGTGTTGACGAAAACCCCTATATGGCAAAGAGCGACGCCAACATTCACCACGACGGCTACAATACCGACTCTACGGATGAAGTCCTGCCGCTTGGCATCTATCCGGAGATCAATGTTTCCTATGAAAAAACCAACGCGAACGCTTCGCCTGCCATTTACTTTGACAGCTACGGCCACGCAGTCGTACCGCTGCTCGGCGGCATCGCCATCCGCGATCTGAATGCCGAAGAGACGAAGACTCTTGGCTATTTTTCTCCGAAGCAACATGACGGCGGTGGTTATGTCATCCAGAGCTCCTACACGTTCCTTGACTCGGAAAACCGCATCGTCTGCCCCACCAGCAACAACCATGTGCTGATGCTGCGGGCAACCGATGAAGCAGGAAACGTCCTGCCTGAATTTGAAAAGGTACTGGACATCGACATCAAGGCGGCAGCCGAAGCTGCGCTCGGCAAGGAGCTGACGCAGAATCTTCTTTCCGTGGTCTTTGACTACGACGGCAACCTCTGGTTTGCAACCGGCGGCTTCCGCATCTATCCCGAGCGTGAGCAGCAGGGCGTGCTCGGCTACATCGCCCACTCGGCGATCGAGGCGATCCTGAACGGAGAGCAGGCCGACCTTTCGAAGGCCGTCTTCGTCTACGGGCTGGCGCTCGGCGAGGGCGCGGAAAACGGAATTGCCGCCTCCAAGGACGGCGCGGTCATCCTGACAAACCAGAACTGCTATCTGCTGCGTGCCAATAACGGTGTCAAGGCTGTCTGGTGCACACCGTATGAGAGCGTCGGCGCTAAGGTCAGCGGCGAAAACGACAAGACCACCGGCGGCGGTCTTGCCTGGGGCGGCGGCTGCTCCCCGTCGCTGACGCCGGATCTTGTGATGTTCACCGACAACGCGGATCCAGTCAAGCTGCTGGCGCTCGATATGAAGACCGGTGAGATCGTTGCAAGCATGCCGGTGCTGGATGATCTGCCCGAGGGCTATCAGGTGGCGATTGAAAACTCTGCCATCGTCTATGACGACAGTGAGGGCACCGTCAGCACTATCGTGTGCAACTGGTTCGGTGCGGGCAGCGCAGGCCTTGCTGATCCCAACAGTGACTCTTCCATCCAGAGCTACGCCAACATCTACGATACGAACTGGCTGACAAAGGGCAACTGCATGATCGCGCCTGGCGTCGAACGTGTCGATACCATCAAAACCGATTCCGGCTATGAGATGAAAAGCGTCTGGTGCCGCAATGACCTGAGCGACACGTCGATTATGAAGCTCTCCACCGCAACCGGCTATATTTACGGCTATGTGCAGGATCTGGAAAGCGGCATGTGGCAGTACATCATTCTGGACTTTGCCACTGGCGAGACGGTATTCACCATGGACGTCTCCAACAAATATGGCTACAATAACATGGCTATCGGTATGTATGCCGGAAACAGCGGCAACGCGCTCTACTGCCCGACGGGCTATCTGGAGCTGCTCAGATTGCAGGATCGCTTCGTCTATCTGCCCGAAATGCCGTACCGAGAGGTCAATCTCGATAAGGCCGCACGGAACGTACTGACACAGGAACAGTTTGAGCAGGCCGGCGGCGAAGGTACGGTCGCGAGCTGGCGCAATACTGTGACGGTCGAAAATGTTCATCCCAACACGACGGTCGCATTCCGGATGAACAATCTTTCCGGAAGCGCCGCTGATTTGAAGCTCTATGCCTACGGTGCAGACGGAAAGCTGGCGGAGGTCAGCAAAGAGCTGTGGACGATCACGGATGAATCTGGGACTGGCGTGGATACCCTGGCCGACGGCACACTGTATGAGCTACGTGTGAGCGTCGCGGACGGTGGCGCGTTCGACCTGAGCGAGGCGGAAAAGGAGATCAAAATTTCCGTTGTGCTTGCAAAGTAAGTTTCAAGAAAGGCTCCGGTGCCAAAAGCACCGGAGTCTTTCTCAGCCTGTCAAAAAACCACAAAATCACCCCCGCTTCTGATATTCTGATATAATGAAAGAAACGGGGGTGTAAAGCATGCCTTAAATAATTTGCGCCCGTGCCAGCATAAATGCTGATACGGGTGCTTCTCTGTTTTACATATCTTTTGCCGAAGCTGAATACTTCCAGCCCTGCAATGCTTTGGCGCACATGAACCCATCGGCTAACAGTAATAAGTTTGAATTAGTTCCTTACCGCTGAATGGCAGGAGCGAGGCGTACAGCAGGGCAAAGAATATATAAAGCAAAAAGAAACGGCGGACCAAGGCCCGCCGTAAAATCGCTAGTATAGCTTGACAAACCGGATATTAGCGAGCGCGTGCCGCTTTATCCATTGGCCAGGATTTTCTGAGTGCCGCATAGGAAATCAAGAAGTTGGCAAACCATCCTGCCGGCACAGCAAGCCAAACAAAATCAATGCCAAAACGCGGTGCGCAGATCAGTGCCACGGACAGGCGAATCGCAAGGTTTACCATGCTGGCAATGAGGAATGGCCGCATGATTCCGAGTCCGCGCAGAACTCCATCGGTCGCCATTTTAATTCCCATAAAGATAAAGAAGTAACCGAGCCATCTCATATAATCTCCAGACACCTGATAGGCCAGGGCGGTTCCGTCTTTTCCAAGGAACAGCGAAGAAATCTGCGTGTGCAGCGTTTCAATGACAAGGAAGGCAAGCGCCGCAAAGCACACATCCAACACCAATGCTGCGTGGTAGCCTTTTTTGATGCGCTGGGGTTTGCCCGCCCCAAGGTTTTGGGAAACATACGGCGAAACTGCATTGCCGATGGACACAAAAATCAGAGAAAAGACATTCTCCACCCGCATCGTCGCCGCATATCCTGCAAGAGCCTGTGTGCCGAAAGGATTTACCACCGCCTGTACGATCATCATACCGATAGACACGGTAGACTGCTGGAGAACCGATGGAACAGCAATCTGAAGCATCGAGCGCAGCTCCCGCCCGTCAAACCAGGCAAACGCACTCTTATACCGCCGCATCCGATAGTGGAAAATCAATAGTGAAAACACCGCGGAAATCCCCTGGGCAATCAAGGTTGCCAGTGCTGCGCCAAACACGCCAAGCCCCAGACCGGCTACCATCCAAAGATCCATCATAATATTCAGGATGGATGAAAAGATCAGCAGTCCCAGCGGAATTTTTGATTCACCGATGGAAGTGAACATGGTAGAGAGAATATTGTACATGAACAGAAACGGAAAGCCCACAAAATAGACCCGCAGGTACAGTACCGCTTCCTCCAGAATATCGGCAGGGGTCTGTAATCCGCTCATCATCGCATGAGAAAAGGCAAAGCCAAAGACACCAAGGATGATGCTCAGAAGTAAAAAGCTGATCAGTGATGTAGACACAATGGTTTTCATTTTTCCATACTCTTTGGCGCCGAAATAGCGGCTTACAAGCACACCTGCACCAATACCGGCTCCCAGTGCCACACAAATGAAAACATTCGTCAGGGCTGCACAGGCACCAACCGCCGCCAGTGCGGAGGAACCAACAAACTGACCGACGATAATGGAGTCAGCCATATTGTATACCTGCTGAAAAAAGCTGCCGAGAATCATCGGCATTGCAAAAACCGTCAGCGCTTTCAGCGGCGCATCGGTAATCAAATACTCATCTTTTGACATGATCCTATTCCTCCACAACTTCCTGCTTTTTATCCGAAAGCACAAGCATAGCAAGTGCGATCAATACAATAATTAGTCCTGCAATTGAAAGCACTGTAGGAATTTCTCTAAGGCAACACCGCACAATTCCCGCCTGACGGCTTAAGCACCGCTCCGGCAGTTGCGGCACGGCATCTGCGTTGCCAAAATGCTCGATAATGTCGGGTTGCGGTACCCGCATCGTGCTTCGGGGGCAAAAGCCCCTCGCACTCTGCGACCGCTGCCCCTGCTTCGGTTCGCTGTTTCCGCCACTGGCGGCGCTCACCTTTGCAGCATCCAGTATTATCTGCGCTTTTGGCTTGGCATCTGCCGCACCTCGCTCGCCGTATCGGCACTTAGAATTATGCGGTATTGCCCTGAAATAAATTTGTTTGATATTCCCGTGAAAAAGCCCATCAAAAGCTCCTATGTACGCGAAAAAGCCGGACAAGGGACAGACATCTCAGTCTGCGCCTTATCCGGCTGTTGTTTCCACGAACAACTCGCCCTTCGAGCGAACTTTCGAAATTATAGCATGGGTGTGAGCAAATGTCAATGGATTTTCGTACAGCAGAAAATCTCCAAAGAAGTTGTGCGAACCCCGCAGTTAGAACTTTTCAAATTCGTTTTGGGAATAGTCTGTGATCGTTACAATATTGTCCTTGAGCTTTTTCAGGTTACGAGCCATTTTTTGCTTTTCAGGCATCTTTTTCTTTTTATCGTGCGGCGGCTGTTATTTGCCGGTATCGTTCGCAACAGCATCGGCAATCAGCTTTTCCAGCGCAGTCATATTGGCCTCCTGATCAATGCCGCCCATGATCGGCTCCCCAACGATGTTGCCCTGACGGTCCACAACATAGGTTGTGGGGAAAGCCATGATGCCCAGTGCAAACTTGCCGGCCTCGCTGTCAGGATCAAAGTAGATATTGCGGAAGGATGCACCTGCTGATTCCAGAATTTTCTTAGCGGTGGCGATATTGTCCGCGTTGCCGTCCAGTGTCTCGGTATTGACGCCGATGACCTCGCCGCCCTGCTCCTTGATGCGCTGGTTGAGTGCGTCAAGGTCATCCATCTCATCCACGCAGGGCTTGCAGCCGCTGAACCAGAAGTTTACAACGGTGAACGCATTGTTGGCAAACAGGCTGCTGTCAACGCTGTTGCCATCAAGGTCCTTGCCCTCAAACTGTGGGAAGGTGCTGCCGTTCTCCGCTGCGCTCTGGCTGGTGGCTTCATCCTGAGGAAGGGCTGTGATCTGATTTTCGATTTCCCGGATCTTATCAGCGTCCGCTTTGAGGGAGGCGTACTCTTCCTCGCTGAACTGATCCTTCGCTTTATCCACGGCATCCATAAGGAAATCGCCGTAATTGTTGCTGAGGGTGGTCTGTGTCACATTTTTGTCCATCGAGGCAAAAACCTTTTCCCACAGTTCATTGTTCGCGGTCAGAATATCGTTTTCCTCTGCCAAAAGCTGCTCCTCGGTTTTGGTCTGTGCGGCGGAGGCTGTTTCACTGCTGGCGGTGGAGGCTGCTTCGCTGCCGGCGGCGGTGCCTGCCTGCTGGCTGCCGCAGGCGGCGAGGGAAAATACCAGAACCAGGCTGGTCAAAATTGCTGCAATTCGTTTCATACTCAAATCTCCTTATTGTTATCTGCCTTATCGCCAAAGCCGTACTGATAGTGTATCGCCTTGGTCGGGCAGGATTTTATACACATACCGCAGCGGATACACTCCGCGTGGTTTGGCGTCTTGGTAATATCCACATCCATCTTGCAGGCCCGCGCACAGGCACCGCAGGATACGCACTTATCGGTGTCCACCCGCATCTGGAAAAGAGATACACGGTTCATGACCGCGTAAAAGGCCCCCAGCGGGCAGAGCCACTTGCAAAATGGGCGGTAAAACACCACACTGGCAACAACGACCGCCAGCAGGATACAGAGCTTCCAGCTGAACAGCTTGCCGAGCGCGGCGCGTATCCCTGCATTGGTCAGCGAGAGGGGGATTGCGCCCTCCAGCACCCCCTGCGGGCAGAGATACTTGCAGAAGAACGGATCACCCATTCCCATCTCATTGACAACAAGCGCAGGCAGCAGCACCACCATGATGAGCAGCACGGCGTATTTCAGATATCGCAGCGGCTTCAGACGCTTGGTGGAGCGCTTGGGCGATGGGATCTTATGCAAAAGCTCCTGCAGCCAGCCAAATGGGCAGAGAAAGCCGCAGATAAACCGTCCCAGCAACACCCCCAATAAAATCAGGATGCCGGTAATATAATAGGAAAATCGGAATTTTGACGAGCCGACCACTGCCTGAAACGAGCCGATCGGGCAGGCCCCCGCCGCACCCGGGCAGGAGTAGCAGTTCAGCCCCGGCACACATACTGTTTTGCCCTTGCCCTGATACAGAACACCCTTGGCAAAATTCGGCAGGTGAATGTTCGTCAGCAGCGCTGCGCCTGCTTGAAACCAGCCCCGGAAACGGGCCAGAAAAGAACTGTTTTTCTTATCCAATGCCAACACACTCCATACACAACCGGATAGCCTTTGCCAACACCGTATCTGCCTCCCCACGCCAGATGCCGAAGCCGATCATCAAAACGGCGGCCAACAGCAGCGCCGACTGGGCGATTGCTTTTTTGTTTATCATTTGCGGTTGCCCCTTTCTGCTTGATGAGAACAGTATACACCCACCGATATAAAATTTCTGCTAAGAAAAAATTAGCACAGACTTTATCGAAATCTGCTATAATGACTATTATAAAGGTATCGCTGCCGTGCTTTTGCCTTGTGCAGCGCCAAAAAGTATCTTATAAATACGGGGGATGATCGCTTATGCGCCTTTTGTTGATAGAGGATGAACCTACTCTGCGGGAAAGCGTGACTAAAAAGCTGCGCCGTTCCGGCTACGAAACCGATGACTGCGGTGACGGAGAGACCGCGCTCGAGCTGCTTGCAGCAGAGCGGTACGATCTTGTCCTGCTTGATCTCAATCTGCCGAAGGTGAACGGCATGACCGTTCTGCGCACGCTGCGCAAGACCGACCTTGAAACGCCGGTACTAATTCTGTCCGCCCGCAGCGAAATTTCCGACAAGGTGGAGGGGTTGGACGCGGGTGCCAATGATTATCTGGCCAAGCCGTTCCACCTGGCTGAGCTGGAGGCCCGTGTGCGCAGCCTGACCCGGCGGCAGTTTATCCAGCGCGATGTATGCCTGCGGTGCGGGCGGCTGACCTTCGACACCAAGAGCCGCCTTGCCATGGCGGATGGCCAGCCCATTCCGCTGACCCGTAAGGAAAGCGGCGTGCTGGAATATCTGCTGCTGCATCAGGGACGCCCTGTCAGTCAGGAGGAGCTGATCGAGCATGTCTGGGACAGCAGTGTCGATGCGTTCAGCAACTCGATTCGCGTGCATATCTCTGCACTGAGAAAAAAGCTGCGCACCGCACTGGGGTACGACCCCATCCGAAACCGCATCGGTGAGGGGTATGAGTTGGAGGAAAACGAACCATGAACCGCATATCTTTTCAGTGGCGGATCACGCTGATGACCGCCGTACTGATTGCAGGGGCCTGCATCTGCCTGAATCTGCTGCTCTACCGCTCTGGTGCCACTGGTATGGACAACCTGAACGGGTATGTCCTGCAATACCAGCAGAATGATGATGAAAACCTGATGATTGAAATCCCGGACGACCAGATGTCGGATTTTCTTATACAGTTTTCGCAGGAGGTCTACGATGCCAAGGCTGTTTTCGGCCGCAGGGGCTGGTGCATCACAGCAGCAGTAACGCTGCTGAGCGCGGCGATTGCCTATTTTGTCAGCGGCAAGGCTCTGGAGCCCTTGAAAAAGCTTGCACAGCAGGCCGAACGCATTGATCAGGACAGCCTTGTGGAGGTTCGCTTAGAGGAAAACACGATTCCGGAATTTCGCGACTTGAGCCAGTCTGTCAACCGCATGCTGGACCGGCTGGCGCATTCCTTTGACCTGCAGCGTCAGTTTGCCGGCAATGCCGCCCATGAGCTGAAAACACCGCTGGCCATCATGCAGGCAAAGCTGGAAATGTTCGCTGAAGAACACCCCGACGCCGACAGCGAGATCACCGACCTGCTCCGCTTTCAGACGGATCAGGTGTCCCGCCTAGCAAGCCTTGTTCGCACACTGCTTGAAATGAGCGATCTGCAGTCGATCCCGCGTGAGGACCATATCGAGCTAGCCCCGTTGGCTGATGAGATCGTGGCTGACCTGACCCCGCTGGCACAGCGCCGGAGCATCACCCTCTTTCAGGAATGTGAGGATGTCAGCATCAAGGGCAGCGACACCCTGATCTACCGCCTGCTCTTTAATTTGGTCGAAAACGGCATCAAATACAATACCCCAGGCGGTTCTGTGCATATCATGATCCGGCAAAAGAAAAGCAGCGCTGTGCTGCGTGTTGCAGACACAGGCTGCGGCATCCCTGAGGAGTATAGGACGAGTGTGTTCCAGCCATTTTTCCGGGTAGATAAATCCAGAAGCCGGGAGATGGGCGGCGTAGGCCTTGGGCTTGCGCTTGTACGGGAGATTGCCCTGCTGCATGGCGGCACCGTTACAGCTGAACCGGCTGACGGGCAAGGGACGGTGTTCACGGTCACCCTGCCGATACAAGCTTGACAGCCGTCTGCAGTGCCTTATTTCTCTGCTAACTCTACCACCGGCTTTGCCTCACTGGCGGCGATAGCAGGCTGCAGCTTGTTTTCCAGCCCGGTCTTTTGCAGCATATTGATGACATGATATTTTCGGTTGAGGGCTCCACACAAAGCGCCTTGGCGCTCCCGCTGTAGGAAAGCCCGCGCACCAACAGGCGCAGCACGCGCATCTCGGCGGGGGTAAGATCGTACCGATGCTCTCTCTGTGGTGGAGGACACCTACACCCGCACCACCGAGACCGAAAAGTGCGACCCCGTCAAGGACGACAGCTCGAGCGGTTCAAGTACCGACAGCGATGGCTTCGGCGGAAGCTCGGGCGGGAAATTCTACACAGTACCGCTTTCGCTGTCACATTTTATTTTTCTCTACGTTGAAAGTCTACGTTGAAAGTATGCTATCTGGCATGGTATAATCTTGTTATTCAATCAAACATATATCAGGAGGGCTGTTGCCATGGCTGCAAACGCCGTTGACTTTGCGGGCACCCTTTGCGGATGCCGGTACGAAAAAGAACTGGAAACCCATTTTCGGGACTGTCTGCTGTTTTACATTGACGGGCGCATTCGGTTTGAGCGCTATTGCTATGGCGAGGCAGCCTGCCTGGTGTTCAGCCTGTGGGCCAACGGGCTGGACGAAACCGGCAAGATTTTGTGGGTGAAGGAGCCGGAGTTTGAGGTAGACCAGAAAGCGATTCCCCGTGTGATTACCGATGTACAGGAAAACGGTACTGCCATGCAGGTGGACAACCAGCGCAAGCGCTATGTAAAAACCGAAGAGTTTGACGAGGACAAGCCCAACGGATATGGCCGTTTCAAAGTTTTTTTGCTGCGCCGCAAGCTGAAAAAGCACTAAGACGCGCGGGCGTTCCTGCGCACCCTTTTATTCTATTCACATTTATCAGCAAGCGAAATTGCCCCCGGCGTACCGCGCAAAGCGGCACATCCGGGGGCAATTTTTATTTATTCGATTATTCAGCGGTGGGGTTCTGCGCTGTCATTCTTTAGCAAATTAAAAGCGCTCCACACCCTCGCTGGTCACACGGGCATAGATCAGCGACGGAACTTCCGGCTTTTCGGCACCGATGGTCAGGCCGCCAACATACATTTCTTCCGCTGCAGCAAACAGGGTGTCATCATCCGCATACAGGGTGCAGATCGGCTCCCCTGCCTTGACGGCATCGCCCAGCTTTTTGTGCATGATGATACCGGCAGCAAAATCGATGCTGTCCTCTTTTTTAATGCGGCCTGCACCCAGCAGCACGCTGGCGTTGCCGATACGCTCCACATCGTTCTGCACGATGTAGCCATCCGCCGGGGCACAGATATCGTGGGCATATTTGGCCTTGCGGAAAAGCGAGGCATCCCGCAGAACGCTGGTGTCCCCGCCCTGGGCTGCAAACATTTTGCAGCAAATCTCAAAGGCGGAACCATCGGCAATCACCTGTTCCGCCATGGCGCGGCAGGCGGCCATCTCCCCCTTACCCGCCAGATACAGCATATTGGAGGCCAGCTGCAGGCAGACTTCGGTCAAATCCGCCGGGCCTTTGCCCTGCAGCACGGCCATGCTCTCAGCCATTTCCAGCGAGTTGCCGATGTTATGGCCCAGCGGGGTGTCCATATCGGTAATCAGGGCTGCCACTTTGCGGCCATGTGCCGTGCCGATGGAAACCATCAAGCGGGCAAGCTCCACGGCTTCGTCCAGGTTCTTCATGAACGCACCGCTGCCCATTGTAACATCCAGCAGGATCGCATCCGAACCAGCCGCCAGCTTTTTGCTCATGATAGAGGAAGCAATCAGCGGAATGCAGCCTACCGTTGCCGTAACATCCCGCAGGGCGTACAGCTTTTTATCCGCCACCGCAATTTTGCCGCTCTGGCCAATGACTGAGATACCGATCTCATTGACCTGCTTAAAGAATTCTTCCTGTGTCAGTGAGGTGCGGGTGCCGGGGACGGACTCCATCTTATCAATGGTGCCGCCGGTATGGCCCAGGCCGCGGCCGCTCATTTTGGCAATTTTTACGCCGCAGGCTGCCACAATGGGGGCAATAACCAGGGTGGTTTTATCCCCCACGCCGCCGGTAGAGTGTTTATCTGCTTTGATGCCCTGAATGGCGGAAAGATCCACCATATCGCCGGAATGTGCCATCACATCAGTCAGTTCAGCCGTTTCGGCATCGGTCATGCCGCGCAGGTAAATTGCCATCAGCAGGGCGGACATCTGGTAATCCGGCACACTGCCATCCACATAACCGTTGACGGCAAAGGCAATCTCTGCCCGCGTCAGGGTTCCGCCATCGCGCTTTTTGGCGATGATATCATACATACGCATTTGGGGTTCTCCTATCTTTTTATGTGCACCTGAAAAATAAGGCGAAAGCAGCTGGCAGGGTTTTATCCTGTCGGCTGAATTGCTGAGGCAATACCGCATAATTCTAAGTGCCGATACGGCGAGCGAGGTGCGGCAGCTGC